>Ga0247831_1002252_pt1 | contig 32162 bp, 25 predicted proteins | sample LaCruzMarch2015__9_FD_192406 | JGI IMG/M metagenome (GOLD analysis project Ga0247831, IMG submission 192406) | Freshwater microbial communities from meromictic Lake La Cruz, Castile-La Mancha, Spain - LaCruzMarch2015_1m | ecosystem: Environmental > Aquatic > Freshwater > Lake | place: Spain...
CCAGAAGAGCGTCAATGCCGCCCTGCCGGTAAAGGTTGAACCAGGTGGTGAGAGTCGTTTGACTGTGACCGAGCTGGGCGGCGATGGCCTTGGAGGAGAGAGTCCCTTCCAGGCCAAGCTTGACGGCGAGGAGGCGCTCACGCTTCCAGCCGACTTTTTCACGGGGATGCCGCGCGAAGACTTGCGCGGCTTGATGGAGCGTATCCAAGGGAGATCGAGGTCGGGCCATGCACAACTTTAACCCAGCTCCAAACATATGCCAGCTTAAGTGTCTAAATCGTATAAGCGCGGTCGAGGGGGCGGATCACGTCTTCGTCCTTCACCTCTACGGTCGAGATAGTTTCACCGATGGTTAGGCCGGTCACGCTCCAGCAGTCTTCGTGAAGGATGCCGGGTTTGCCGGTCAGGGTCTTCAGGATGGCGGAGATGCCGCCTGCACGATCCACATCCTCCATGAAGTATTGGCCGGATGGGGCCACTTTGCAGATATGCGGCACCTTGGCGGAGATCTCGTTGAAGTCCGCCATGCTGAGAGGAACCCCGGCCTCGCGGGCAATGGCCAGGGTGTGCAGGATCGTGTTGGAGGAGCCACCCATGGCCATGTCCAAAGCAAGTGCGTTTTCAAAGGCCTGACGTGTCAGCAGGTCGGAGGGCTTCACGTCATCACGCACCAGTCGCACAATGGTTCGTCCGGCTTTCTCAAACAAGGCATCACGTGCGGGGTCCGTGGCCAGGATGGAACCATTGCCGGGCAGCGCCCAGCCCAGGGCCTCGCACAGACAATTCATCGAATTGGCTGTGAACATGCCGGAGCATGACCCGCACGTCGGGCAGGCATTCCTTTCGATCTCCCCTAGTTGCTGCTCGGTGATGGTGTTGGCTGAGAGCTGTCCCACGGCCTCGAACACCGACGCAAGATTGAGCGCTTTGCCGGTGAGCGGATCTTTGCCTGCACGCATGGGTCCTCCAGACACAAACAACGTAGGGATGTTCACCCGCGCCGCGCCCATCATCATGCCGGGCACGATCTTGTCGCAGTTGGGGATGCAAACCATGCCGTCAAAGCAATGCGCACGCAGCATGGTCTCAATGCAGTCGGCGATGAGTTCCCGCGAGGCCAAAGAATACTTCATGCCGCCGTGGCCCATGGCGATGCCGTCATCCACGCCGATGGTGTTGAACTCAAAGGGCACGCCACCGGCTGCGCGCACGGCTTCACGCACTTTCCGCCCCACCACATCCAGATGCACATGACCGGGGATGATCTGGACAAAGGAGTTGGCGATGGCGATAAAAGGCTTGTCCCAGTCGTCCTCGGACTGGATCATGCCGGTGGCGCGGAGCAGGCTGCGGTGCGGGGCGCGGATCGCGCCTCTTTTGATGGTGTCACTGATGGCCATGGTGGGGTGGGTGATGTTGAGGCCACCACGCTTCCCGTTTTTGCGCATGATAGAAGAATCGCTTTTGCGCTTTTGTGATACCTTTTCGGTATGGACTATTCTATTCGTGAACTTGAGTGCTTCATCGCCGTGGCGGAGGAGCTTTCCTTTACCCGCGCTGCCCGTCGGCTGAATCTGGCGCAGCCGCCGCTGTCCCGGCACATCCGCACTTTGGAGGAAAAGATCGGCGCGGCTCTTTTCACGCGCCTGCCTCGCCAGATCGCCCTCACCGCAGCAGGCAGCCTGTTCTATGACGAGACACGCAACCTCCCGCGTCTGCTCACCAGGGCAGGAGAGGCAGCCAGGCGTTGTGCTTTGGGCGAGACGGCACGGCTCAGGCTTGGCTTTGTCAGCGCCGTGATGAATGATGAACTCGTGGAGACCTTCCGCCGGTATCGTGAAACGCATCCGCAGGTGCAGATCATGCTTCACGATGCCTCCCCGCAGGACCAGCTCAAGGCCATCGCCGCCGGGCGTCTGGATGGCGGCTTTGTCGGCTTGGCTCCCGCCGTGCGGCCTGCCGGCATCCAGTTCATCGCGTGGCATCGTGAGCCGCTGCTGTGCTTTCTTCCCGCCGGGCATCCCCTGGCCGGTGCGCGCAGTCTCGCGCTGAAAACCCTGGCGGAGGAATCCTTCATCGCCGTGTCCCCGGACTCCGCGCCCGCCTTTGCCGCGCATGTCCGTGACCTTTGTAAAACTGCCGGATTCCGGCCTCGCGTCATTCTGGAGTCCCCCCGCGCCCAGGCCGTGGCCCTCATGGTCGCCGCCGGGTCCGGCATCGCCATCCTGCCTGCCGCGCTGGCCCGCTTCATGCAGAAATCTGTCAACGCCATCCCGCTCAAAGACACGCCGAAGATCACCCACGTCTTCGCCTGTCCGCAGGGCAAACCCGGCGGGCCCCTGGCGGACTGGATCAAAAGCCTGCGCGCGCCGGTGCGGGGCTGATCCCGCCGCGCCCGTTTGGGAAAGCTCACATCCAGGCTGGCTTTTTCCTTCGTCATCGTGGATGGCTTCCTTCCTGCCCCCCGCCGCATGAGCCTCAGCCAGAACCAGGTCGCCATCCACGCCGTCACCGCGAGCATCGCGGTGAACATGTTCCTGGCTGTGATCAAGGTCACCACCGGCATCGTGGGTCATTCGTATGCCCTCATCGCCGATGGCATCGAGTCCGTCAGCGACGTTTTCGTTTCCCTCATGGTCCTGGTGGGTCTGAAGGTAGCTGAAAAGCCGCCAGATGATGATCACCCTTATGGCCATGGCCGTGCGGAGCAGCTCGCCGCGCTGTTTTCCGCCATCTCCCTGCTTTTCGCCGGCGGCGTCATCGCCTGGCAGAGCGTGGATAACATCATGCACCGGCACACCTCGCCCGCGTGGTTCACCCTGCCGGTCCTCGTCCTGGTCATCATTGTCAAAGAGTGCCTGTCCCGCTATGCGCTGCGCAAAGGTGACGAGACCACCAGCACGGCGCTGAAGGGCGACGCCTGGCATCATCGCGCGGATGCCATCACCTCCGGCGCCGCGTTTGTCGGCATCAGCATCGCGCTCATCGGCGGGGAGGGCTATTACACCGCCGATGACATCGCTGCCCTTGTCGGCTGTGTCATCATCTTCATCAATGGCGCGCACCTGCTGCGCACGGCCCTGCATGAAAACATGGACGGTGCGCCGTCCGAGGAAATCTATGAGGAAGCCCGCAGCATCAGCTCCGCCGTGCCCGGTGTGCGGATGATCGAAAAACTGCGGATGAAAAAGTCCGGTCTGGGTTACCACATGGACATCCACGTGCAGGTGGACGGCTCCCTCAGCGTCACCGAGGGCCACCGCATTGGTCACGATGTCCAGGACGCCCTCCTGGCCTCTGACCGTCGCTTCATGGACATCATTGTCCACATTGAGCCTTATGGGCATGAATGCTGAATGCGACGGCGTGGGATCATTCGTCAATAATGACTGATCCCTTTTTCAGGAATGCCGACGAGGGCGTCGGCGCTCCATTGAGATAAGCTGCCGACAGGGGCGTCGGCTCTCCGAGGCGGAAGCCCTCACCATCCACTGCGGATATTCCATTTCTCCATCAGTTCCATCGGCAGCTCGGTGATGAAGCGGCTGGGTTTCATGAGGATGTCGCCATCGCGGGCCTGGTGGTTGAGGAGGGGGTAGGTGAGGTAGAGTTCGTCTTTGGCGCGGGTGACGGTGACGTAGAAGAGGCGGCGCTCCTCCTCCAAACCGGCATCGCTTTCCTCGATGGCGCGGGCGTGGGGGAACATGCCGTCGGCTAGCCAGACGGCGAAGACGGTGTGCCATTCCAGCCCCTTGGCCTGGTGGGCGGTGGTGAGGGTGACGGCGTCGCGATCCTGGGGCTGCTGGTCAGGTTTGTTCTCGGTATCCACGCCGCTGAGGAGGGAGAGCTGGCTGAGGAACTCGAGTGGGTCGGTGAAGCGGACGCTGTAGTTGCTGAGCTGTTCGAGGTCCTGCTGGCGTTGCTCGGCGTTTTTGAACTTGGCCTGCATGTAGTCCTCATAGACGCCGTCGTAGATGCTGCGGATCATGGCGGGGGGCAGCTGGGGGATGCCGTCGATGATGAGCTCGTCCAGGGTGAAGGCGAACTGGTCCCAGGTCTCGCGGGCTTTCTTCGGGACGGTCATGGGGATGAGGATGTCGGAGAATTTGCCGGTCATGACCTCGGCCTGGGCAGCGTCGGATTTCAGCCAGGCGCTCCAGACCTTGGTGGCGCTGGCCCCGCCGATACCGGGGATGAGCTTGACCATGCGCATGAAGCTGACCTCATCCCGCCGGTTGACGGCGAATTTCATGAAGGCGGCGACGTCTTTGACATGGGCCTGCTCAAAGAAACGGAGGCCGCTGGTGATCTGAAAGGGGATGCCGCGCGCGGTCAGCTCCATCTGGATCTCCATGCTGTGGAAGTGGGCGCGGTAGATGACGGCGATGTCGTTGAGCTCGATGCCTTCATCCAGTTGCTCCAGGATGCGCTGGGCGATGAACTGGGCCTGGGCGCTGCCACTGTCCAGGGGGACGAGGGCGGGGAGCTGGCCCTTCTCCGGGCGGGCGGGCTGGAGGTTCTTTTGGATCTGGGCGCGGTTGTTGGCGATGGAGGCATTGGCGAGCGCGAGGACCTCCGGCACGCTGCGGTAGTTGACCTCGATCTTATGCGCGGTGGCGCGCGGCCAGTATTCGTGAAACTGGAGGATGTTGGTCACATCCGCCCCGCGCCAGGAGTAGATGGACTGGGCGTCATCCCCCACGACCATGAGGTTGCCATCGCGACCGGTGATCATTTCGACGAACTGACACTGGAGGCTGTTGGTGTCCTGGTATTCGTCCACGAGCACGAACTCAAACTGGCGCTGGTAACGCTCGCGCAGGTCCTCGTTTTCCTTCAGCAGCCGCACGGACTGGGTCAGGAGGTCATCGAAGTCCATGCAGTTGGTCTCGATCTTTTTGTCCTGGTAGAGCTTGCGGATGCGGATGATCTCGTCGGTGATTTTTTCGAAGTAGGGGTAACGGCTGAGGATGATGTCCTGCAGCGGCGTGCAGGTGTTGTCCGCCATAGAGTAGATGTCGCCCAGGACCTCGGCCTTGGGAAACTTGAAGCCGGTGGTCTCGATGCCGCTGCCGGCGACGACGGTCTCCATGAGGTCCTTTTGGTCCTCGCGGTCCATGATGGAGAAGCCCTTGCGATAGCCCAGGCGCTCGGCATTCCAGCGCAGGAATTTATTCCCAATGCTGTGGAAAGTGCCGCCCCACATGCGCGTGGTGTCCGAGGTGACCAGATTGGCCACACGCTCCAGCATCTCGCGCGCGGCTTTGTTCGTGAAGGTCAGCAGTAGGATCTGCTCCGGTAGGACGCCATTGTCCAGCAGCCAGGCGACGCGATAAGTCAGCGTCCGCGTTTTCCCCGAACCAGCCCCCGCGATGACCAAAGTCTGACCGGGCGGCGCGACGACAGCGGCATACTGCTGCTCATTGAGCTCCGCCTTGTAATCAATGCGTGGAGCCGCATGGGCGGCGGTGTGCAGGGTGTATTCGCGTGGCATGGAGGGGAAACGCCTTCCGTGCGCAACGGGGCGCGGGGAGTCAATGGGAATTCAGCGTTGGTGTATAGCCTTTAGGCGATCTGGAAGGGCGCGAAAGCGCCTGCATTTGGTCTTGAATGAAAATCGCCTAAAGGCTAGACACCAACATGTATCGCTGGCGCAGGCTTTCTGAGAAAGAGCGGCTCTCGGTGCTGGAATGGCGTGTCCTGCGCGGCCATCCGACCCACAGCCCGCATCATGTGGACAGTGGCAAGCGGCACTATCATCTCACCGCCGCCTGCTTTGAGCATCAGGCCATCATCGGCACGACCGTGGAGCGGATGAATCATTTCGCGCAGGCCTGGCTGGATATTTTGCAGGGGCACAGCCTGGAAGTGAATGCCTGGGCTTTGCTGCCGAATCATTATCATGCCCTGGTCATGACGGAGGATGTGATCGTCCTGCTCAAGGAACTCGGACGGCTGCATGGACGGACGTCATTCACCTGGAACGGGGAAGATGAAACACGCGGTCGCCAAGTCTGGTGCAAGGCGGCGGAGACGGTGATGAAAAGTCAGGGGCACTATCACGCGACAGTGAATTACATCCACCACAACCCCGTGAAGCACGGTTACGTGAAGAAATGGACCGACTGGCCCTGGTCTAGCGCCACCTCGTTTTTGGAAGAACACGGACGGGAAGATGCGGAGAAGCTCTGGCGTCAGTATCCCATTGGAGAATACGGTCAGGGATGGGACGACCCAGAGCATTAGTTGGTGTCTGTTGGTGTCTAGTCTTTAGGCGATCCGGGAGGTTAGGAAAAAAAGACATCGCCTAAAGGCTAGACACCAACGGATATCCCCAAGACCAAAAAAGTAAGGCAAACACAATTTAAGTTTGGCAAAATCCTCTGTATTTTGTAGATAAAACCCATGAAGAAGGGAAACACATCCTGGGGGATCAATCGCGTTCAAGCACCGCGAAATACTTGCCACTCTAAGTTTCCTCATGAAAGCCACCGCGCTTTTTCGACCCTCCAAAACAAGTTTTCGGAGCGGCTGGAGACGGAAAAACACTGCCGTTGGATGATTTTGGCGTCCTGGGGGATTCATCCCTCGCCGCAGGGGATACATCTCCCGCGACAGGGGATTCATTTTTCGTGCCGAGGGAACGGTCTCCGACGATTGGGGAAGGCAAAAATTGTCCCGAGGGATTCATCTCCGGCGCTGAGAGATAGATCTCCCGCCGCGCCAAAAGATTTTCGCGGCGCGAGAAATGCATCCCTCGCCGCGTCAAAAGATTCCGCCGTCACGAGGGATGAATCTCCCGCAGTGCCCAAAACATCCCTCGGCACGCAAAAAGATTTTTGCAGCGCGCGAGATGAATCCCTCGCCGCGCCAGAAGATTTTGGTGGCATGAAAAAATCATCCCTAGCCGCCGGGGACACATCTCCCCGTTGGTGTGTAGCCTTTAGGCGATCTGGGAAGGCCCGATGAGGAGCAAAAAAAGATCGCCTAAAGGCTAAACACCAACGGCTAAACACCAACAACACACCCCACACCCCATGAAACGCCAAGCCTACTACCCCACCTCCACCCCCGAACAAGTCGTCTGGCTGGAAAACTTCCGCAGCAAACTCGGGAACTACACCACCGATCTCGGCCTCACCGCCGGGGAAGTCACCGCCGCCGTGGCCGATGCCCGCTGGGTCGCTTACATCCTCGTCTCCTGGCTGCCCGCCGTCCGCGCCTGGTCACAATCCTGCACGGATGCGGCCAAGGAAGCCCAAAGCCCTGTCGGCAGTACCCTCATGGTCCTGCCCACCTTCACCCCGCCCGAGCTGCCGGATGGCGTCGCCGCCGTGAACAAAGGTGCCCTGGACCGCATCTTCACCCTCGTCCAAGTGCTCAAGGAAGCGCCCGGTTACACCCTCGCCATTGGCATCGACCTCGGTGTCGTCGGCCCGCAGGAAACCCCGCCCGACTTTGCCACCCTCCAGCCCGCCATCCAGGCCCTCATCAGCGGCAACACCGTCCTCATCAAATGGGGCTGGGGTGGCAACGCCGCCTTTCTGGACATGTGCCAGATCCAGGTGGACCGCGGCAGCGGCTGGACCCTCCTCGCCTTTGACACCACCCCGAACTACACCGACACCGCCGCCTTTCCCGACAACCCGACCAAGTGGAAATACCGCGCCATCTATTACGCGGACGACACCCAGGTCGGCGTCTGGAGCAGCGAGGCAAGTGTCATCGTGGGCGGGTGAGACCGCACGGACGGAGGGCTAAAACGAAAAGCCAGCGGTGGAGACGCCGCTGGCTTTTTGTATATGAGTTATTGTTAGCCAAATATTAAATCCCAGCCCCATCGTTCGATAAATCTTTAAAATATTTAAAAATCGGATCGCGCATTCCGCTGGCGTTAATTTCGTCTGTATTCACCAGACGGCGTTTGAGGCGGAAGCTATTTGTCTGCGGATAAATGTTATAAAATTTAACTTTGCGGGTAAGACCTCTGTAGAGTCTGACTACTGTCGTTATGACTGAAGTGTCGCATCTAAAACCAAAATAAACGGCGCTAATTTCAGCCGGTGCAGATCTAGCCGCATTTTTGGTGATTAGATCTCGCCATTCATGTTCATAGCGCCACTGAGGGGCTTTCGTGAAAAAGACCGTATTGAAAATTCGTTCACGGGCGGTCGAGTCGCCTTTGATTTTCCAGGCAACGAGATCGCTCGCTTGAACTCCTCTCTGCATTTGATAAGAAATGGGGCGCAAATGACTAAAGGCCGTGTGACACATGTCGTATTCAATACACAAGCCACGGTGCTGATCAGCATAATGGCTCCACATCAAGGGGCAGTCCCATTTTTTTGCCAGTGAAAGTACTCCTCGCTGCCCCAACTCCGAGCGAAGACGTCGTTCAATGTCCCTGGTTAAATTGCGCGTATAGTATTCGGTCGCTTTAGGGTGACTCTTGTATTGTTCAAAGTCGTCAAGGTGTTCATTTATCGCCTGATCAGCCGCAGATTTGCCTTTGGTTTCTTTGATCATTCGGTGAAGAAGTCTCTCGATATCGTGAGGATCGATATCCACATTGACAATCGGCTGACTGTCTAAAGGATCATTGAAAGTATTGGGGTTTGCGTAATAAACTTCGGCCTCCGTGAGAAGTCGTAGCGTCTTGTCACTAAATGTGCGGTATTTATAAAGCCGCTTGGGTCTTTGTGTCATAAGCGTGGAGGGTATCTAAAACCTTGGGCAGATTCGGACTTAGGCTGGCTTATCTCTCGCGGAAATAATGTTAGCAAGTGCATTGTCGATGCAGTTGCAAGAACACGTCGGTCAGCAAATCTAACCATGGCGTCGGAGGCAAGGCGGGGCTGACAGAGATGCTCATCAGGAGCACCAGCATCCCATCGGCGAATAGGGGCAAGGATGGGACATTTGTTGGTGTCTAGCCTTTAGGCGATGCTTCGGTGTCTAGTCTCGCGTGCGGGACGATCCAGAAGGGCAGGATGCCGCCAAAGGGGGGCCGTAATGCAGGGGTTGCCTTCGGATCGCCTAAAGGCTATACACCAACTCTTATGTCCACCGAAACCCTCGTCCGCGATGATCTCTTCGATGCGATGTTTCTGGACCGGCTGAGGTCGCTGGCGATCCGGTTGCGGAAACGGCGGTCGCTGTCCCGGCGCGGGGCGCAGTCCACTCCGGCGACGGGTTTCACCCGGGAGTTCAAGGACTACAGGCACTACACGCCGCGTGAGGATTACCGGGCGATTGACTGGCGGCTGTATGCCCGCCTGGACAAGCTGTTTGTTAGACTTTACGAAGAGACCCAGGAGCTGAACCTGCACATCCTGGTGGATACGAGTGGCTCGATGGCGGAACCGCATGGCGAAAAACGTCGTCAGGCACTCCGCTTTGCCGTGGCGCTGGCCTATCTGGGGCTAGCTGGGCAGCAGCGGGTCAGTTTGTATTCCATGAATGACACGGTGCATCAGGAACTGCCGCCGCTGAGAGGGCAGGGGAACATCGAGAAGTTCATCCAGGCGGCGACCCGCCTGAAGTATGGCGGCTTCACCGACCTGGAGCGCAGCTTCACGGAGTTTCGCCCGACCCGTCAGCGTTATGGGGTGATCTTTGTGATCTCGGACTTTTTTGGTCGGGACGTCAACACCGCCTCAGATGCCGTGAAACGCGCCGCCGCCTGGCCGGGCGAGTGTCACTTCGTCCAGATCCTGCACCCGGAAGAACGCGAGCCTTCCTTGGAAGGCGAGGTTGAACTCGCAGAAGTGGAAACAGGCGAAAAACGCCGCTTTTGGCTCACCCGCCGGGACGTGCAGCGCTATGTGGAGACCTTCGATGCCTTTTGCGAAAACCTTTCCCGCGAGTGCGCCTCCCATCGGATTGATTTTGTGCAATGCGGTGCGGAGGAGCCGTTTGAAGATCGTTTCCTGGATCTGTTGAACCGGGGCTCGGCTCTGGCGGGCGGGGTGTGATGGTCTTTGACTTGGACCCGGATGAGCCCATCTTATGACTCATGAAAGCCATCGTGAAACTCAGCCAGGAGGAAATGCTGAAAGCGCGCTTGAATCAGCCACGCGTTTCCTTGGAGGAACTGCGCCGGCAAGAAGATCGTCTCAGGCAGACGAGCGAGGCATTTCACAAGGGCGGCAGCAAAGAGACCTCGAAATCTGGGCGCGGCAGCAGAGCTGCTGGATAGAGCCGATGCGGCTAACGGCCTTTGAGCGAGGAGGTGAAGAACATCGCATCCTGCGTGGGCCGGAGCGATACTGGAAAGCGACTTACCCAGGAAAGGCAGGGTTCACCGTGATTGCGACTGAAAGTGGTCCAACTCTGACCCATAGCCTGCCTCGGGAATATCTGCGCAGGCTGTGGCTCTCGAATCATTTGTTTGGGGATGACATTCGTTTGGAAGGATGTGCGGCTGAAGAAGGCGGGTTGGTCATCGTGACATCCCAGCCCACGATTGTCGGCGATGCACCCACGGCTGATGAGATGATCGCGTTTTTCGAGACGCGTCATTTTTCTCTGATCCCGAATTTTCATGCAGGCTATCGGGGATCGTTGTCTTTTTATCGGGCGTTGGATCAAATGGCTGTCTTTGACGTGCATCCGGCCAATCTTCCCAGAGATCAGACTGGTGTATTGCTGCCGATTGATGTGGTGGTCGTTCAAGCCGATGATGAACTGGCCGCTCAGCTTGAGGCCTTGTTGAATTGAGGCGTCAGGCTTCGTTAAGTAAACATCCAAATGCGCTTCCTCACCCCCAATCTCCTGCATCTGGCCTGGCTGGCATTGATCCCGCTGGCGCTTTATCTGTTCAGGAAGAAGGCACGGCGGGTGCCGGTTTCGACATTGTTGTTTTTTCGGTCGCTGTCGCGGGAGCATCAGGAGTCGGCATGGCTGCGGAAGCTGAAGAAGTGGCTGTCGTTGCTGCTGACGCTGCTGGTGATTCTGCTGGCGGTGCTGGCCCTGGCGCGGCCTGTGAGCGATGCGGGGAAGGACTCGCCAGGGGCGATGATCGTGGTGGTGGACCGGTCGGCCTCAATGGCGGCGAAGGATGAGGCGGGTAAAACGCGAGTGGAGGAAGCTCGCCGTGTTTTGCGTGACCGGCTGAACGGCTTACCGGATCAGGTGGTGGTGTCGCTCGTGGCCTACGATGCGAAGGCCCAGGTGCTGCTCTCGAGAAATAGCAACCGCCGGGAGTGTCTGCGTCTGCTGGATGAGATCACGCCGCTGCCCATGGAAGGCCGGGGTGATGAGGCGGTCACGGTGGTGCGGCGTCTAGCGGCGCTGGAGGAGGGATCGCAGGTCTGGCATGTGGGGGATGCGGCCTGGGGGGATGTCGAGGGACTCACCTATGAGTTCACCAGCGTGGCTTTGCCTCGCCTCGTCAATGTGGGCATCACCGGCTTTCAGATCCGGCAGGCACCGCTGGCGCGGGATCGGTATGAAGGCTTCGTCAAAGTCATGGCGGCAGGGGCCAATCCTGGCAAGATCACGGCGACCTTGGAGATCACAGTGGCGAATCGCTTGGCTCAATTGCGTGAGCTGGAACTGGAGCCTGGGGAATCGAAGTCTCTCATTTTGCCACTGGAAGGGGTGCGTGGACAGCGGGTCGAAATCCGGCTCAAGGCTGCGGGTGATTGCCTGGGCTGGGACGATGCCGTGGCTGCACCTTTGCCCCAGGCTCGGCCCTTGGTTGTGGCGTGGGTGGCGGACAAACCGGACCCATTCACCGAACTGGCCATGACTTCCATGATAGAGGCTGGGCGCATCGAGATGCTGAAAGGAACACCGGCAGCCTGGCCCATGAAGGATAAACCGGACGTGTATGTGTTTGAGCACTGGCTTCCCACTGAATGGCCGGTGGATCGTCCGGTAATCGCTTTGAATCCTGTGGCCTCGGTCGGGCCGGTGAAGATGAAGACTTTGCAAGGCGCGGGTTTGCCTCATGACAGCATCCGCAGCGTGGCACCCGATCACCCGGTGCTTTTCCGGGTCTCGGCGAGCCGTCTGGCGATTACTCAGACCAGTGTGCTGGATCTCGGCAGTTCCTTTGAGCCTCTTTGGATGGCAGGAACTGAGCCCGTATTGGCGGCAGGGGAGGCCAATGGCCAGCGTGTGGTTGTCAGTGCGTTTTCACCGGCACGGTCGGAGCAACTGGCCCTGCTGCCTGCTTTTCCGCTCATGCTGGGCAATGCTCTTTATTGGTGCGCAGAAGGGGATGAGGCCATGTCTGGTCTCAGGGTGCAGCATCCGGGGGACCTGCTGGAGGAAACGGGGCTTCTGCAATGGACGGAGTGGAATGGCAGCCAGTTTGTGGAAACCTCCGAGTCGGTGCCTTCAGGCCTGCTGGCCATTCAACGCCTGGGTGCCTGGCAGACCGGTGAAGGGCGTGCGGGAGCCAGCATTCTGGCTTCTGTTCAGGAAACGAATGTTCCTGCCAAATCAGCTTCAGAATCGACCGCATCCCTTCCCAAGATCGCCGGATCATCGGGCCTCAGCGACTGGCCGCAGATGTTGATCTGGAGCCTGCTCGGCGTGCTGTTAGTCGAAAGTTTTCTGTTCCATCGCAAGGCCGTGTTTTAACGGCCCGGCGACGGAATGGTGATCAGATCACCGGACCTTCGACATCGGCCCAATTCTTGTGCCATTCGCGATAGATGATCGGGCTGATCTCGCTCGGCTTGATCTCACTGCGACCACCCCAGAAGACGTTTGTGTATTCGACCGGGATGCCGATGGAGGCCAGATGGTCATCAATGGCGGCCTTGTGTTTCATGATGAGGTCTTTGTCGGTGCCATGCACCACGCCCATGATGTTCACATTGCCAAAGCGGGGACCGCCTTCACGCCAGTAGCAGTGGGTCATGATGGTATGGCGACCGACCTCGCTGCCTCCGCGCTCCTGCATGCCTGCGGGAACTTTCCAATGAAAAAGGCCGTTGAAGCGGGTCACGCGAACACCCGTCTGGCTGGGTTTCACGTGCTCCAGGAAAGTGGAGAAGCGACCGATGACGCCTTTCTTATCCAGATTCTTCGCCACTTCACAGAAGCGCTCAAGCGTGGTGCCGGCAGCGGCGGCGCGGCCTGCCCAGGGCTCAGGGCCGATCTCCTCCAAGGAAAGCTCACCCTTGAGATGCAGCAGTACATTCCACTCTTCCTCGTCCAGGTCGGCGATGTTGGTGGTCATCATTTTGGCAGGTTCATCCGCCTTTTCACCAGGCTCCATCGTCTTGCGGCGCACATGGCCGACACCGAGGGCGAAGATGCCGTGGGCAGGCATCAGCAGGTATTCTTCAGCTCCGGTCAGGCGCTTCAGCACATTGGCGTGCTCGTTCATGTCCGTGCCCTGCGGGACTTTCAAGGTGGTCCAGAGCTTGTATTCGCTGCCGCTGACTTCGCGGTCGGTGGAGCGGAGGACGACGTGACCGCTGAAGGGGTCTTCTTTGAACATGAACTCAAACGCGGCGTCCAGCTTGTCGTTCGGGACTTTCCAGGCGACCAGGGCACCTTCGGCTAGTTTATTCGCCAGCAGAGTCTGACGAACACGGCGGATCACACCCCCGGCCACCATGGCGCGGATGCGCTCGACGACGGTGTCGAAAGGCAGGCCGCTTTCCTCGGCGATGAACTGAAATGGATGCTGATGGAATCCCTTCACCCGGTCCTCGCTCACTCCCAAAATGCGGGCGTTGGTTTCCTCGGTGTGTTCGATAGGGGTGGTGGCTGCGGTCATGTGAAGAAATGGGTCGGAGAGCATGGCTACGTCAAAACACGCCACGCGGGGAGCGATTCTTAGCGCGCTAGTCGCGAATGACAAGGACGGCATGGTCTTCGACAAACCTGTCGGAACGTGCTGAAAACGAAAACCAAAGTGCTTTGCCAGGAATCCCGCCTTGCCAGCGTTTGTTCCGGTCCTTATTCTCGCCGCCTCTCTCCCGAAATATGAAATCCCCCGCTGCCAAGAAGCTTTTCGTCATGATGGTCCTGGAGTTCTTCATCTGGGGGGCTTGGCTGCCGCTGATCTGGGGGTACATGGGCAAGGATGGTCTGGCCTTCACGGATGCCCAGATTACCTGGGTGGGCAGCGCCTTCGCCATCGCCTCCATCATGGGCATTTTCTTCAGCAACCAGTTCGCCGATCGAAATTTCTCCGCCGAGAAATTCATGTCGTTCAGCCATCTGGTCGGCGGCCTGGCCATTTTGGGTATGTATTGGGCCAAGGATTTCCCGACTTTCTTTGGCCTCATGCTTGTTCACTCCCTGCTGTATGTACCGACGATTTCAGTTTCCAATTCCATTGCTTTTGCCCATTTGAAGGATGCCCAAAAGGAATTCGGTCTCGTGCGTATGGGCGGCACGATTGGCTGGATGCTTGCCGCCTGGCCGCTTTATTTCGTGCTTGAAGGAAAGGTGGGGGCCGAGGCCGTGGCCGCCAGCCGCAACATTTTCCTGGTGTCCGGGATCGCATCGCTGGTGCTGGCCGTCTTCAGTCTGAGCCTGCCCCACACCCCGCCGAAGCCTGCTGCTGCAGGCGAAAGCGGCTTTGCCTGGCTGCGGGCTGCGAAGTTCTTGAAAAAACCGTTCCTCTTGGTGCTCTTCCTCGTGACCTTTATCGATTCGACCATCCATAACGGGTACTTTTTGATGGCCGGTGGTTTCCTCGGCAGCGCCACTGTGGGTATCGAGGCCCAGTGGATCATGCCGGTGATGAGCATTGGTCAGGTAGCTGAAATCCTGACCATGGCGGTACTGGGCTGGTTCCTGTCCCGCATGGGCTGGAAGACCACCATGATTCTCGGGGTCCTGGGGCATGCGGCTCGCTTTGCCGTCTTTGCCTTCATGCCAGAGAACCAGACGATGATCATCCTGGTCCAGGTGCTGCATGGTATCTGTTACGCCTTCTTCTTTGCCACGCTTTACATCTTCATCGATGCAGCCTTCCCAAAAGATGTCCGCTCCAGCGCCCAGGGGCTGTTCAATCTACTGGTGTTGGGTCTTGGCGACCTCGCGGCGAAGTGGATCTTCATCCCTCTTCAGGGCAACCTGACGACTGATGGCGTGGTGAACTACAAGGAACTGTTCCTATGGCCGACCGGCATGTCCCTGGCCGCCGCCCTGCTCCTGCTGTTTGCCTTCTGGCCCCCGAAGGAGCTAGATGCTCCGGCGGAAGTGTCACACTAAGCACGCATTAAAAAGCGGTTGGAGAATCCGGTGAAGAGGACTTCACCGGATTTTCTATTCAGTCAGGTGGATCGATCTTTTGCGAGGTTGTTAGGCGAAGAGCTCTCGAAAAATCTGCAATTGAACTGCCAAGGTTTCAGTTAGACGAGTCCCGTCTTTCTGAGAAGCCAGATGTAAAAAGTAAACAGCGCGATCAGGAGACCGATCAAAAAGACCACGAAGACACCCAGCAGGATGAACATCCTGAAAGTGCTGCGTCGTACTGAATGCTCTTTTCCCGCCTGCCAAGCTTGGAGCAGGCGCAAGTTGCGCAGATTGGATTTGAAAAAAGCGCTGACCACAGGTCCGCCCATCGGGAGAAAATCGAAGAGCGTGTTTAACAGCATATTCCCTCCCATGCGTAACAAGACAGGGAAGCTAATGCCGGTGCGAATAGCCTCGGCTAGAATCACGAGTCCGCCTCCAGAGGCCACAGCACTGCCGACGCCGGGAAAGAGAGACAGCAATGGATCGAGGCCGATTTTGAAATTTGTGCCGGGAATCCGCAGCCAATTGTCCAGCCATTTGGCCAAAAAGCGTGCGACCTCGGATTCATTCGATAGAGCGCCGGGTTTACTGCCAAGGACACTCTTGCCTTTCGGGGCAAGTATTTCATCGATGATGATGCGGTCGGGCAGATCAGGTGACATGGCAGTAGGAGGACAGAGGCAGCGCCATTTGTGCCAGCGCTAGGCTCTTTAGAGCATGGTATGCTCCAGGGCCTGGACTTCTTTTTTGACCAAAGCGCCGACACGATGCTTGGCCAAATAGACCTGGGCCGCGTTGATGCCGAGCGCTTCGCTGGTTTTTTTGACTCCCCAGCCCTTCATGACATAGCAGTCGAAGATCTGAAACTGGCGGGGAGACACTTTGGCCTTCACACGCTCTAAGGCGGCAGCGGTGATGTTATCCCGCCATTCTTTATCCCAGATATTTTCCAGGAGGTTGTCCTTGTCGTTGGACAGGCGGTCGAGGGCGAGGTTGCTCGTCTCTTCGCTGTCGGCATTCCCTTGATCGGCAAGGGAGGGTTGACGCTTGCGGGCACGAAAGACATCCAGGACGCGCCAGCGGGTCATCTGTAGCAGCCAAGCTTTGAACGAACCTGCCCGAGGATCATACTGGCCTTTTTGCACCTGTCGGGCGATGGCGATGATGGTCTCTTGGATGACGTCGAAAGCTTCCTCACGAGTGAGGCCGGCCTTGGTGGCCACACTGTAAATGAGCCGCCAGTAAGTCTGGTAAAACTCATTCCAGGTGCGCTGGTCTTCCCAGTTGTTTAGACGTTCGATCAGGCTCTTGCGGGTTTTTTCCCACAAGCCCTTTTCTTTTTTCGCATCTTCGGGGATGTCTGGCAGTTCCTCCATCACGGGGATTGTCATCGTTTGAGCGTTACTGTCAAACCCCGTCTGAAGGGAGGGGGACCCCCGTTTGAAAAAAAGCAGTCTATCGCAAAAGATGCGGCAAGATGGCCTGCGGAGGCGGAATCAGCTCTGTCGGGCACGAATTTCCAAAAGCTTTTTCATCACATGCCCCAGATTGCCGCTCCACTGGGCTGTGCCGAAGGCATCATGCAGGGTATGATAAAGCGCATACAATTCAGCATAAACAGCCTGGTTTTCCGGGATGGGAAAATAGACTTTTTCGCGGGTGGCGGTGACCTTGGCCTGGAGGCTGCCGATGTCGGCGATGCCTGCGGCAGCGGCCCCGAAGATGGCGGCACCGAGCGCGCAGGTCTGCTCGCTCTGGCTGACTTTCATGGGCTTGCCGATGATGTCCGCGTAGCACTGCATGAGGGTGGCGTTCTTGATGGAGAGGCCGCCGGTGTTGATGATTTCCTCAACCTTCACGCCGTATTCCTCCACCCGCTTGATGATGGTCAGGGCACCGAACGCGGTGGCCTCAATGTAGGCGCGATAAATTTCATGAGCCTCCGTATGGAGAGTCTGGCCTAACAAAAGGCCCGTCAAGCGAACGTCCACCAGGACCGTGCGGTTACCGTTGTTCCAGTCGAGTGCGAGCAGTCCCGTGGCACCGGGTTTCTGCGCGGACATGGCCTTTTCCATGGTGACAAATTTGTCGCCCACGCTGCTTCCGTAACTTTCAGGAACGAGGTGATTGACCAGCCAGAGGAAGAGGTCGCCAACGGCGCTCTGCCCCGCCTCAATGCCATAATAACCTGGAAGCACGGAGCCATTGACGATGCCGCAGACACCCGGAATATCCGCCAGCGGTTTGGTCGTGGGCGTGATCATCAGGTCACAGGTGCTGGTGCCGAGGATTTTGACCAACGTGCCTTCTTTGACGCCTGCACCGACGGCTCCCATGTGGGCATCGAAGGCCCCGACGGAGATGGCGATGCCTTCGGTTAGGCCGAGTTTGGCGGCCCATTCGGCACAGAGGTTGCCCGCCTTCACATCGGAGGTATGGGCCTCGCTGTAAAGACGATCACGGAGATCTGCCAATGCCGGGGAAAGTTCGGCCAGGAATTCTTTGTCAGGCAATCCGCCCCATTCCCTGCTGAACATGGCCTTGTGACCGGCGGCACAGACACTGCGCTTGAGAGTCAATGGATGGGTATTTCCAGCGAGCACGGCAGGCAGCCAATCGCAATGTTCAACGAAGCTGTAAGCGGCGGCATAGACCTGCGGGTCCACACGGCTAAGACGCAAGATCTTGCTCCAGAACCACTCGCTGGAATAAATGCCGCCGCATTTGGCGATGATGTTGGGCCGCATCTTATGGGCCAGTTGAGTGATCTCTGCGGCTTCAGCATACCCCGTGTGATCTTTCCAGAGCCAGACCATGGCATTGAGGTTGTCTTTAAACTCGGGCAGCAGACCCAGTGGTGTGCCTTGCGCATTGACCGGGATGGGGGTACTGCCAGTGGTATCAATGCCGATGCCAACGACCTGTGCGGTGTTGAAGCCGGGAATCTTGGCAGCGGCTTGTTCCAAAGCTCCGCGTGTGATGGCGACAATGCCGTCCAGGTAGTCCTGCGGATTTTGACGGGCCACATGCGGGTCCTTGGGGTCCAGGAGCACGCCCATTTCGCCGGAGGGATAATTGAAAACGGTGGAACCCACTTCGGCACCGTTTTCGAGGTCAATGAGGAGAGAGCGGCAAGAGTTGGTGCCGTAGTCAATGCCGAGGGCGTATTGTTTCATGGTTGGAAATAGGAAAGTGGGCGCGAGTGTAGAGACTGCATCCCGCTCGGCGAGCAAAAACCGGACATCTTGGATGAATCCTGGTAAGCTTGCGGCTTCAGATTCGTTTCCGCTCCGCCAATGCCTCCTTTGCCCGACCTTACTGAAACTGACCGTTCTTTGTATCAATGGCAGATGTGGGTGCCCGGTGTTGGGGAGGAGGGGCAGCGCAAGCTCAAAGGGGCCAGTGTGATGATCTCACGTGTGGGAGGGCTGGGCGGGTTGGTCGCTTTGGAATTGGCCGCTGCGGGGGTGGGGAAGCTGATCCTGGCTCATGGGGGAAATTTGAAATTGCCAGACCTGAACCGTCAGCTTTTGCAGACCCGTTCCCATGTGGGAAAGCCGCGCATGGAAAACATCGTAGCTCGTCTCAAAGAGCTCAATCCCGACTGCGAGATCGTTGGTGTTTCGGAAAATGTCAGTGAAGCGAATGCGGAAGCTCTGGTTGCCCAGGCGGATATCGTGGTGGACGCGGCCCCTTTGTTTCAGGAAAGGCTGACCCTGAATGCCACCGCCATGCGTGCAGGCAAACCCATGGTGGAGTGTGCAATGCATACGCTGGAGGCGACCGTGACCACATTCATCCCAGGGCAGACTGGCTGTCTGGCCTGTTATGTGCCGGAGGTGCCAGCGTCCTGGACACGGCAGTTTCCAGTCTTCGGTGCGGTCTCAGGCTCGGCTGCATGTATCGGGGCCATGGAGGTGATCAAACTGATCACCGGCCTTGGCGTCTCTCTGGCTGGGGAGATGCTGTGTATGGATCTGGGAACGATGCAATTTCGCCGAGTGCGGCTGCCGCGCCGTGAAGACTGCGCCGTTTGTCGTGACAGGTAATCAGCGCCCCACAGGGACAGCACGCTGGACCTCATTGGGAAGGTCGGTAGCTTTACCTGATTTGGACTTTTTCTCGTTGGGCACAGAATACCAGTTGAGCTGTGGCACGCCGACGAGTTGCACCCATTGCTGTGTCCCCAGTTTGACCCATTCCAGCTCGACAATGGCCCAGACTTGAGCCCCCCAAGGAATGCGATCTTTGAGTTCACGACCCAGTTGGGAATCCTTTTCAACAAAGACGGTGGTAAGGAATGGGTTTGGCGGTGCAGGACCGATGCGAAAGGCATCCTTGTTGTCGGAGTTAGGCACCTTGTCCTCAAAGTAATGCGTGCGTGTGATGCCGACATGAAAGCGGGCCGGACCTTCCTGATAACTTTCAAAAAACTTCTCCAGCAGTCGGTCCTTGAACTCGACAAAGGAAAGCCAATCGACTTGGAAACCATCCTTGGTTTCTTCCAACATCACTGGCACGGGATATTCCCAGGTGCGGCTTTCGACGCCGAACACTGCGTGGGCTCCACCCCCCACCTGAGGTTTGGGGTCCAGACGCACCAGCCCGACGGCATCGACGCGAATCGGTCCTGAAGGTTGGGCTTGGTAATAGCGTTCCATGAGGGGCTTCATGGCATCCACCGCGAGAGTGTAGCGAAGGCGCTCTTTCAGATCCTTGGCCGTTAAAAATCTCATCAGGGCATCAGCCGCAGGTTTTGCCTCTTCCGTGACCTCGATCTTGATCTCACGTGATGTGGGCATGGTCGCCGAAGGTGGAACCGAAGGCTCGCTGCTATTTTGAAGTGCCGGTGTCATTGGCTTGGGCGGCACTTCCGTTAAACCCTGAGATGGCATCTCTGGCCTCTGAACTGGCATTGCGGGTTGGAGAGCCGCGAGTTCTTCAGGTGTCGGTGTGTCTGCACGCGGCGGTTTAGGCTGGTCAGGATCAAAGACAGGTCGCGACACGGCCTCGGTCACCGACGGTGCGGGCACAGGGGTAGGCGCAGGATCTGGGATGTTCGTTGGTGTCGTTAATGTGGCAACACTTGTTGGGGGTTCCTCGGCTACTTCCTGCTCAAGCGGCATGTAGCGGTTCACGACCTCCATGATGGGATCTCGAAACATCCATCCTGCTGCGGCGAGGAAGCCCGCAAGAAAAAGCACGGCGAGTGCAAACATGAAGATGTTTGAGCTCCGTTTGGGGCCTTTCAATGGCCGGGTATTCCGTGGCGAAGGCCTGACCGGCAGTTCCTTTCGCGCCTCTGGCAGTGAGATGGGCGGCGGGGGCGATGTCGGTGCCATCGCGGGAATGTCACGGGAGAGCAGCGAATTTTGCGGAACCTCCAAATTTCCTTGTGCTCCCAGTGTCGGTAAGGTGGGAGAACCAGGAATCAGGTTGCTATGGGACGGGGCACCTGAGTTTGTCCGAGGCGGAAACAAAGGCGATCCTTGAGGTGGTAACGCAGGAGGCGTTGAAGTGACACCTCCCCAAGGCGCTATGGGTTGATTCGGGGCTGTCGAAAGAGGTGGTGGTCCTTCGGGTCTTGGGGGTGGCAGACCTTGGGCTGTCGGCTGCGATGCCGGTTGTTGAACCGGTGGCAGGCCCCCGAGTAATGTTTGCCCAAGGCCTGGCTGCTGCCAGGGTGGGGGCGATTGCTCCGCTGAGGCGGGTGGATGATTGCCGAGAAAACCTCCCCCTGGGCCGGTGACTGATTTCCCATAGGACTCAAATGCTGAGCTATGGAATGAGGCATCGGCATGACGGGACCTGGGGCCGATGGGGGGACGGATTGCGGTTGATGCGATGGTAACGGGGTCGTGAAAAGAGAAACCGGGGCCGATGGAGGGGGCGCACTGGGCGAGGTAATGGTTTGACCACAGATGGGGCATGGGCCGGTCACCCCCGCCATATGGGATGGCACGGTGAGTACGCTCTGACACGCACTGCACTGGAACTGAAGCACATCCGGATTCATAGCTGGGGAAAAAATGGTTTTCTCAGGATTAAGAAAGTATCGCCGACCACGGCTCTCTCGACAAGTGGGGTTTGAATATTGTTTAAAAAAACTAGAATTTCATGGATTCTTGAGAGGTCTGCCCTGGGAAGTGATCAAATTATACCACAAAGTTATGCACATATAAACATCTTCGATTGTTAAAATGTCAAGATTTGCTAAATAATCAGGAATCTCTATGTCGCAGAACACCTTCCGTGCCAGCACCAAAGAACGAACTCTGCGACGCGCGGATCGTTCCGAGCTGACAAATGTGCGCCGACACCCCCGTCGTCTGAAACAGGAAAAGGTCAAAACTGTCAAAGGTGTGCTCGCCGCGTTTTTTCTGTTTCCCTTGGGTTTGATCACTGCACTGACTTTTTGTGAAATGCTTTCACGTGCGGTGATTCGTTTGGATTTCTGGCGCTCGGAAGAAGTCATTTTCTTTTTTGTGGGTGGCTTGGCCTGGGCGGTGACCTACGCGACGGGGTGGCGACCTGTGAGAAGCTATGTTTTTGGCCATGAAGTCAGTCATCTTCTCGTGGCTCGTGCCTTTGGGGGGAAGATTCTCGATTGGGATTTTTCTGCGACGGGTGGCTATGTAGAGACCAATAAGTCCAATACCTGGATCACACTGGCTCCTTATCTTTTGCCTTTTTATTCGATGATCGTGCTGTTGCTCTTTGGGTTGGTAGGAGTGTTTTGGAGCCTGCATGGAATGCAGCGCATTGAGATTGGGACTGCGGTGCTCCATTTTAAACCGGTCTGGTTCTTTTATTCGATGCTGGGCCTCACCTGGTGCTTTCATGCGACGTTTACCTGGAAGACAGTTTTTATTGAGCAGAGTGACCTCGAGCGGAATGGCGAGTTTTTTTCCATGTCGCTCATTTTTCTGGTCAATGTGCTGCTGCTCGTGGCCCTTTTTATCGCGGCATCTCCATCACCGGGACTCGGCATGATGGAGGTGGGGCGTTGTTGGTGGGGGACAGCGGGAGCAGTCTGGAATTTCTTTCTGGGGCGCTTTTGGTAACCATTTCCTACTGGCGAGGTCTTCTGGCATCGCTACTGAAACGGTCCTATGCAGCCTGAGCATGTCCTATCCGTCACCGAACTGACTCGGGAGATTCGTGATGTCTTGGAGGGACATATCGGAGCAGTGTGGGTGGAGGGGGAAATCAGTAATTACCGCCTGCAAAGCAGCGGTCATCAATACTTCACCCTGAAGGACGCAGGCGCACAGCTCTCCTGCGTCATGTTTCGCGGTGCCGCGCGTTACGGCGTCCGTCTCACTGAAGGTGCCCAGGTGCAGTTGCACGGTGAAATTTCCGTCTATGAGGCGCGCGGGCAATACCAGATGGTCGTCAAGCAGGCGCAGCTGAAGGGGCAGGGCAGTCTTCAGGCGCAATTTGAGGCTTTAAAACGCAAGCTTTATGAGGAGGGACTCTTTGGTCAGGAATACAAAAAGCCCGTTCCCAAATACCCGCGTGTTGTCGCCCTGGTGACTTCACCCACAGGCGCGGCGATCCAGGACATGCTGAATATTTTGACCCGGCGTGCGCCCTGGATTCATGTGCTGATCTATCCCGTGCGTGTGCAAGGGCAGGGGGTGGAAACGGAGACCATCCGTGCTTTGGAAGCGCTGAATGCTGCGCACCTTCAGGGCCTTCCCCAACCTGACACCATTGTCATCGGGCGAGGCGGTGGCAGCATTGAGGATCTGTGGGCTTACAATGAAGAGTCGCTTGCTCGCGCCATTTTCGCCTCTCGTATCCCGATCATCTCCGCAGTGGGGCATGAGATCGATTTCACCATCGCCGACTTTGTCGCAGATCTGCGCGCTCCTACGCCGAGTGCTGCTGCGGAGCTTTTGGCGCCGGATGTCGGAGAATTGAAACGGCATTTGGAAGCTCTTTCCAGACGTCTTGACGGACATATCCGTGTGCGAGTGGAGCAGCATGAAAAGACACTGGAGTTCATCACTCGTGGCGCTTTGAAGACTGAGCCTGAACGCCAGATCCAGGCGGCTGAGCAGGAGGTGGATGAAATGGAGTACCGGCTCAAAGACTCCATCCGAGAACAACTGCGAGCGATGAGTGACCGCCTGAATGAACGCCAGCAAATCGTCGCGGCTCATCATCCGCGCTTTGTTCTTGCCGAAGCCGCACAGCGTCTTGAAAACCAAGTGCAGCGTCTCAAACAGCAACTCATGCATCGGCTCAATCGTTTGGAAGATCGTGTGTCATCCCGATCTGATGTTCTGAGAAATTTGGGGCCTGAATCCATCCTGACTCGTGGCTTTTCCTACACCACCAATACGGAGGGAAAAGTGATCAAAAAGGCCGAGGATCTAAAGCCTGGGCATATCCTGATTACAAGACTGCAACAGGGCACGGTGAAGAGCACGGTGATTTAAAATCGCATCTTTTTCAATTAGCTGCGCAACTGCCTGGACGCTCTTGGGTTGGAGGAACTGTTGTCAAAAAACACACTGCCTATCCAACTATGAAATCACAAAATAAACCTTTTTATCTCCTGGGTCTGCTCTCCATGAGCGCCAGTCTGGTCCTTGCTCAAGAGGGGGCACCCAAAGGCCCGCCTCCAGGAAACGAGGGCGGCGGGAACCGTCTCGGCGAATTCCTGAAGCGAGCGGATGTAAATGGCGACGGGAAGATCAGCAAAGAAGAGTTTGGCGCTCTCTCCCGTGGTGGTGGTGATGAGAGGTTTTCCCGTATGGATGCCAATAGCGACGGCTTTGTGGATGCTACCGAGATGGCCGCCATCGCAGAAAAAATGCGTGAAGGGATGCGTGGTCGCCCAGATGGCGAAGGTAAAGGCGGCGAAGGTGGTTTTCGTCGTCCGCCTGAAGGTGCCCCTAAGCCTGATGGAGAACGCCCTGCACCTCCTGAAGGTGGTCGTCGTCCTGAAGGCGGCCCTCCTGGCGGACCTGTCATGATCGATGAAGTCTTTGGCCGCATGGACAAAGACGGTGACGGCAATGTGACAAAAGAAGAATATGTCGAGTTTTCCAAGCAGGAGATCGAAAGTCGTTTTGCCCGAACCGATGCAAACGAAGATGGCAAACTGACCAAAGAAGAGATGAAGTCCGGGATGGAGCGCATGCGCAACATGATGCGTGGACCCCAAGGTGGTCCTGGCGGCCCTGGGCGTGGTCCTGGTGGTGAAGGTGGCCCGCGTCGTGGTCCAGAGAGTGGAGGCGAAGGCGGCTTCCGTCGTCCTCCATCTCAGGATGGAGAAAAAGGTGGCGGCAGCCCACGGCCAGAATTTGAGCCTGAAGCACCGAAAAAAGACGCAGCTTAAATCGAGTTCGAATCCTTTGTTTTGTTCGGAGGCGGAATTCCCATGCTGGAATTCCGCCTTTTCTTTTGGAGTGCTGCAAGAACACACCGTCATTCATTGATCTATTGGCACTTCATTCAGGTTGGACCTTTTTCATTTCTTTATGCGCCTTTTCACTGCCTTGCTTTTCCTGCCATTGTTTTTAAGCGCGAAGGATATTCATGTCACAGATGTGGTTAGTCTGGATGCCGCCGTCAAAGCAGCCCAGCCTGGAGATACCATCACACTCAGGGAAGGTGAGTGGACGGACACGATTGTGAAATTCAAAGGGAAAGGCACCGCCCAAGCCCCCATTATTCTGCGGGCAGCGATACCAGGTAAAAGCATCTTTTTAGGAGCCTCAGGTTTGCGGATCGCAGGGGAGCATCTCGTTGTTGAGGGGCTTTGGTTTAAAAACCCTGATCCTAGCATGGGTGACAGCATTGAATTTCGTCTCGATTCAAAAAACCTCGCGAGCCATTGCCGTCTGACCGGGTGTGCCATCACGCTTGCGCCGGAACTTGCCACCAAGGATGACAAAGAGTCACGTTGGGTGGGACTCTATGGCAGTGACAATCAGATCGATCACTGCCTGCTTCAGGGGAAGCTAACCAAGGGAGCGACTTTGGTGGTTTGGCTAGGAGATCAAAACAAGGGGCGTCATATCATTGAGCGTAACTATTTTGGCCCCCGTGAAAAGCTGGGCAAGAACGGAGGGGAAACCATTCGCATTGGCGATAGCAAAACCTCAATGCAGACGGCCTCCTGTGTGGTTAGGCAAAACATCTTTGAGAAATGCAATGGTGAGGCCGAATGCATCTCTAACAAGTCCTGTGGCAATCTTTATCGAGAGAACACTTTCATCGAAGTCAGCGGCACGCTGACCTTGCGCCATGGCAATGGCTGCACGGTTGAAAAGAATGGTTTCTTTGGCAATCAGGCTAAGGGAACGGGGGGTATCCGCCTGATCGGGGAAGACCATGTGGTGAAAAGTAATTACCTCGAAAATCTGGCCGGTGATGAAGTGCGTTCCGGCATCACATTCATGATGGGGCTTCCCGATTCCCCGGCGAATGGTTATTTCCAAGTCAAGAGAGCCCGAGTGGAAAATAACACGCTCGTGGACTGTAAAATTCCAATGCTCATCGCTTTAGAGGGTGACAAGGTTCCGGGGAAGCCCAGCTTGCCTCCCGTGGATTGCCTCATGATTGGCAACAAGGTCAGTTCACCCAAGTCCAAGGTCATTGATGCCCGTTGTGATCTCTCGGGCTTAACTTGGCGGGCGAATCAATTTGATGGCAAAGAATTGGGTATTCCGGCAAATGAGGGAATCTCTTGGGGTGCTGTGTCACAAGTCACTAAGCTGCAACCTTTAGCACGCAAGGAAGTCGGGCCCGTATGGTGGGATTGATATCCCTCATGGCTCACTGCCGCCCCTGGAAACCAAAAAGTCCACGATGGTCTCTGCGAGTGTTGCGCTGATACCTGGAATCTTGGCGATGTCTTCAGGCGTGGCTTTGCGCAGCCTCGCAACGGAGCCGAACTTTTTCAGGAGGGTGGCTTTGCGGGCCTGACTGATGCCGGGGCAATCGTCGAGGAGGCTTTCCTCGACCCGGCGGCCTAACAAGAGTTGATGATAACCATTGGCCCAACGGTGCGCCTCATCGCGGATACGCTGGAGGAGCTTGAGCGCGCCCATTTCATGCGGAAGGACGAGCGGGTCGGGGTCGTGCGGACGGTAGATTTCTTCGCGTTCTTTAGCCAGGCCGATGATCGGGAGATCTGCAAGGCCCAGGCGTTGGAGTTCCTTCATGGCCATGCCGAGCTGCCCTTTGCCTCCGTCCACAATGACGAGGTCGGGCAGGCGGATGAACTTTTTCTTTTTGTCGGGTGGCAATTGTGCAGCGGCCTCGGTCTCAAGACGGCGCATCATTTCCAGCGGTGTCTCTTGGGAGTAATCGGCCTCCTCGGCTCCCATAACTTCGCGCCCTTCCAGGAGAATGCGGGAGAAGCGACGGCGAATGACCTCGGCCATACTAATGAAATCATTCTGACCCGTGACCGCACGGATGCGGTAACGACGGTAGTTGGCATTGTCAGGGGTGCCGTCTTTGAACCGTACCATGCTGGCCACGCAGTGGGCGGTGCCGATGTTGGCGATGTCGAAGCACTCCATAACCCGCGGCGGTTTGTCCAAACCGAGCGCTCCTTGCAGTTCCTTCACATCGGCCATGGGGTCGAGGGTGGAGATGACCTTGGATCTGGCTCCGCGCTGAAAGCTGCGAGTGGGGCTGAGGGTCTTTTTCAGATCCTCAATCATGTCGCGCAATTCAGCGGCTTTTTCGAAGTCCAGCTTCATGGCCGCCTTTTGCATTTCCTCCTCCAGTAGCGTCACCAGATCTCGTGTGCCCTTGCCATCCAGATAAGAGGCGGCTTGCTCCATGCGCTGGCGGTATTCCTCAATGCTGACTCGACCGATACAGGGGGCGCAGCAGTTTTTGATAATGTCGTTGGAGCAGTGTTTGTAGTCCTGCTCTCCGGGCCGGATGGGACGGCAGACACGCAGTCCGAATTTTTTATTCAGCCAGTTCAACGTGGTGCGCAGGGCACCCGAGTGGGCAAAGGGACCGAAGTAGCGGGCACCATCGTCCTTTTTCAAACGAGTCAGGCTGAAGCGCGGGAAGTCGTCCTGCAAATGAACGCGCACCATAAGGAAGCGTTTGTCGTCACGGAAACTGATGTTGTATTTGGGCCGGAACTCTTTGATGAGCTTGCCTTCCAGCAGCAACGATTCGGGTTCATTGCGGACCTGATGGATGTCAAAGTCCCAAATGCTGGCAATGAGGGCACGGGTTTTTCGATCCACCAGCTTGGACCGGGCGGGAGTGAAGTAATTGGTGAGGCGTTTGCGAAGGTCTCGTGCTTTGCCCACGTAGATGACGCTGTTCAGCCGGTCACGCATGACGTACACACCGGGCGTGTGTGGCACGTCGCGGAGTTTGGTCATGAGGTCGGGTTTGGGACGGGGATCGGGCACGGGGAGAGGATGAAACGTCTTAACGAGTGACGCAAGATGCTCTAAAGGTTCATCGGATTGGCGAGTTCTTCGATATGAAGTGTGTGTGCCGCTTGCATTCGTGCGTATCTGTTATTGCATTCTTGCACCAACCATGTCCGTCGCCCCTCCAATTTCTGCCCAACCACCGGAAAAGCTCACCGGTATCCAAGTGGGCAAGACCAAGACCGCCGCCGCCGGTGTGCCTGCGGTGGCAAACTCCCTCAAGCATGTTTATGGCAACAGCGGTTTGTTGCGTGGCACCTCTGCGATGCTAAAGCTCAATCAAATGGGTGGTTTTGATTGCCCGAGCTGTGCCTGGCCTGACCCGGACGATCATCGTAGCGCCTTTGAGTTTTGTGAGAACGGAGCCAAAGCCATTGCCTCTGAAACGACGAAACACCGCATTACGCCGAAGTTCTTTGCAGAGAATAGCGTCGCCGAGCTCTCCGAGTGGAGTGACTATGAAATGGATCAGGCGGGGCGCATCACGCATCCGGTGGTTCTGAGAGAAGGTGCGACTCATTACGAAGAGATCTCTTGGGATGATGCCTTCGAACTGGTGGCGAAGGAGCTGAATGCTCTCGCATCCCCCGATGAGGCGGTCTTTTACACCTCCGGTCGTGCCACCAATGAGGCTGCTTTTTTGTATCAACTTTTCGTTAGGCATTTCGGCACGAACAACCTGCCGGATTGTTCCAACATGTGCCATGAGTCCAGCGGTGCCGCCCTGAACCAAAGTGTGGGCGTGGGGAAGGGAACCGTGACACTGAAGGACTTGGAAACGGCGGAGACGATCCTGATCATCGGCCAGAACCCAGGGACCAATCATCCACGAATGCTGACCAGTCTGCAGCACGCTGTGGAGAATGGTGCGACGATCATTGCCGTGAATCCCATGAAGGAAGCTGGATTGACCGGCTTCATGCATCCCCAGCAGGTGAAGGGGGTCTTTGGCATGTCCACACCTCTGGCAAAACAATTCCTGCAAGTGAAGCTGAATGGAGATCAGGCCTTGCTCAAGGGCATTGCGAAAACTCTGGTGGAGGACAACACACTGGATACTGATTTTATCACCCAGCACGCGGTCGGTTTTGAGGCTTACCGTGAGCATCTTCTTGCCCTGGACTGGGCAGAGCTGGAAAAGCTGTCAGGCATTCAGCGTGACGCGATGCAGATGGTGGCGCGGCAAGCTGCAAGTGGTGAACGAAAATTGATCACCTGCTGGGCCATGGGCCTGACACAGCATAAGAATGCCGTGGCCACGATCCAGGAGGTCGTAAACATTCATCTCCTGCTGGGTGCCATTGGTCGGGAAAGCGCCGGACTCTGCCCCGTGCGTGGTCACAGCAATGTGCAGGGGGATCGCACGATGGGGGTCTTTGAAAAAATGCCGGAATGGTTCATGGATAACTTGGAGCGCGAGTTTCAGTTTCCAGTTCCTCGGCATCATGGCTGGGACACGGTTGCGGCGATCCGCGCCATGCATCAGGGGCGGGGTAAGGTATTTTATGCCTTGGGGGGTAATTTCCTGCAGGCCACGCCTGATACCGAATACACGGGTGAGGCTCTGCGCCGTTGCAACCTGACCGTGCATGTTTGTACAAAGCTCAATCGCAGTCATCTCGTCACCGGACGGACAGGCTTGATCCTGCCTTGTCTGGGGCGCAGCGAGTGGGAGGTGCGTGGGGACCTGACGCAGTTCTGCACGGTGGAAAACAGCATGAGCGTGGTTCATGCCTCGCATGGACATTTGGAGCCAGCTTCGCCGGATTTGCTGAGTGAACCGATGATTGTTGCCCGCACTGCAGCCGCCACGCTGGGCGAAAGATCCAAGGTGGATTGGGCAAGCTTGGTCGAAAATTACGATAGCATTCGAGACCTGATCGAGCGCGTAGTGCCAGGTTTTGAAAACTTCAACGAACGTGTTCGCGAACCCGGTGGTTTTTACCTTCCCAATACGGCACGTCAGCGAATCTGGAAAACGAGCACGGGCAAGGCTGAAATCCACACGCATCCTTTGCAGGTGCTGGTGCCAGGACCGGGGCAGCTCATCCTGCAGACCTTCCGCAGTCATGACCAATTCAATACGACTGTGTATGGTCTGAATGATCGCTATCGTGGCATTGGCAATGAGCGTCGCATCATTTTCATGAACCCCCAGGACATGAAGGAACGCGGCATTGGCCCGCTGGAACCTGTGGATATCACCAGCCATTTTCAGGGCGAAACTCGGGAGGCACCGCGTTTTTTGGCCGTGCCTTACGACCAACCCAGCGGGAGCTGCGCCGCTTATTTCCCCGAAGCCAATGTCTTGGTTCCTATAGGCAGTTTTGCCGATGTAAGTCTGACACCGACCTCAAAGAGTGTGCTGGTCACGGTGAAACCTTCTGCTTAATATCTTTTCAAAGAACTCTTTTATTTATGAAACCCACTCTCATTGCCCTTTTCTCATTGGTCACGGCTATTTCCGGTGCTGCTATCGTCGAAAAGCCCGTCGAATACCAGGCAGGTGAAGTCCTCTGTGAAGGTTGGCACGCCTATGATGACGCCGTTATGGGTAAACGCCCCTCGATCCTCATCGTCCACCAATGGACAGGCGTCAGTGACAACGAAAAGATGCGTGCCAAGATGTTGGCTGAGCTCGGCTACAATGTCTTTGTGGCAGATGTTTATGGCAAAGGCATCCGGCCCATGCCGCCAGAGTCTGGGAGGGAGGCGGGTAAATACAAAACCAATCGTGCCCTTCTCCGTGATCGGGTCACTGCCGCCCTTGTGGTCCTGAGTAAAGATGCCCGCACGGATAGCGCCAAGATCGCCTGCATTGGTTATTGCTTTGGCGGCACTGCCGCGATCGAGCTCGGTCGCAGCGGTGCGGCGGTCAAGGGTATCGTCAGTTTTCATGGTGGCCTGGATTCCCCCACTCCTGAAGACGGAAAAAAGATCAAGGGCAAGCTCTTGGCCCTCCATGGTGCAGATGATCCTTTTGTGCCGGCCAAAGACTTAGCAGCCTTTGAACAAGAAATGAAAGACTCCGGCGTGGATTACAAATTGGTTCAGTATCCTGGTGCCGTGCATAGCTTTACCCAAATCGCGGCAGGGAATGACAATTCCAAAGGTGCCGCCTACAACGAGGCTGCTGACAAGGCCTCCTGGGAGGAAATGAAAGCTTTCTTTGGACGTATCTTTGCTGACTGAAGGCCATGAATGCACTTCGGATCATTCCTTTCACGCTGGCAGTGCTGAGCGCAGGGGCGATTCTCAGTTCAGAACCGTCTTCAATCTCCCAAGATGAAGCAACGGACTTCTTGCGGTTTGTGGAGGCGGATGATGCTGATTCCTTGGAAACGGCCATCGTCACCTACGTCGCACCGTCAGGGGTTAGTGTGGCCCTCGTGGGAGCGGTTCACATTGCCGATAAAGCTTATTTTGATGCCCTCAATGCCCGCTTCAAAACCTACGACGCAGTGCTCTATGAATTGGTCGGTCGTCCCATCGAGCAGCGGGAAGAATTGAAGCCTGGTGATGGCTCGGAAAAACTGCAATGGCTGGGCCAAGTGCAGGAGATGATGCGTAAGACCTTGAAGCTGGAAAGTCAGCTTCGTGGCATCGACTACCAAGCTAAAAACTTCGTTCATGCGGACATGACCGTGGAGGGTTTTTTTGAGTCTCAGGAGGACAAGCAAGAGAACTTTCTCACTCTCTGGATGAAAGCCATGCAAGCCCAGAGTGCTCTGCCGAGAGACCGGCCGCAGCCGAACATGCTGGAACTCATGATGATCCTGCGTCAGGAAGATAGTTCCATGGATTTGAAGAGGCTGGTCGGGCGTGAGTTCGACAGCATGGAGAAGCTGATTTATGGCATCGAAGCGAACGGGGGCACCAGTATCATTGGCGAGCGCAATCGCCACGCTCTGGAGGTCATGGAACGAGAGATGAAGTCTGGCAAAAAACGTCTGGCAATTTTTTATGGAGCGGCCCATCTGCCCGACATGGAGCAGCGTCTTTTGAAGCTCGGCTTCAAGAAGCAAAAGACCGAATGGATCAAAGCCTGGGACTTGCCTTGGACGGAGGAGTGATGGATGTCACAAAGGCATTTTATTTGCTCAAAAAGTAAAACATCAGTTGCATCCTTTGCCTCCCGGATATACTTCCCGCCCTGCAAATCAGCAGCCCTGCTCGGGTGGCGGAATTGGTATACGCGCAAGACTAAGGATCTTGTGCCGAAAGGCTTAGGGGTTCGAGTCCCCTCCCGAGCACCATCAAAACAAATAGTGATGGAAAACGCCACTGGATCTTTTCCACACTTTTAGATAGGCAGTGAGCTTCAGATTCGGGCAGTAGATGCAAATTCATCTCTTTTTCAGCCTATTCCGAAAATGAAAAGACCACTCTGGCCTGCCCCCCGAAAGTTGACCCAAGAGTTATGAGAGTCTGAAGTGTGCGTAGCACATCTACAGACATCATGAAACGCAAAAGACATACCCCGGAAGAAATCATCAAGAAGCTGCGGGAGGCCGC
>Ga0247831_1002257_pt1 | contig 32105 bp, 33 predicted proteins | sample LaCruzMarch2015__9_FD_192406 | JGI IMG/M metagenome (GOLD analysis project Ga0247831, IMG submission 192406) | Freshwater microbial communities from meromictic Lake La Cruz, Castile-La Mancha, Spain - LaCruzMarch2015_1m | ecosystem: Environmental > Aquatic > Freshwater > Lake | place: Spain...
TGGCGGGCGCGCATAACTAGACCCCACGGCGCGCCGCCGAAAGCCCCTCCCCGCCCTGAAAGCCTGCATGACCGAGACGCAAAGCCTGCCCGTCAACGCCATCGAGGTGCGGGGGCTGGAGAAGACCTATGCGGGATCAAAGAAGGCCCCGCCCAAGGTCGCCCTGAGGGGTGTGGATCTGGTCATTCCGCGCGGTTCGATGTTCGGCCTGCTGGGTCCGAACGGCGCGGGCAAGTCGACGCTGATCAACATCCTGGCCGGGGTGGTCAACAAGACCGGAGGGACGGCCGCCATCTGGGGCCGCGACATCGACCGGCATCCGAGAGACGCGCGGGCGGCGCTCGGGGTCGTGCCGCAGGAGATCGTGGCCGATGTCTTCTTCACGCCGCGCGAGGCGCTGGAGGTGCAGGCCGGCTTCTATGGCGTGCCGGCCAAAGAGCGGCGTTCCGACGAACTGCTGGCGGCGCTGGGGCTGTCGGACAAGGCCCATGCCTATGTCCGGGCCCTTTCAGGCGGCATGAAGCGACGGCTGATGGTGGCCAAGGCCCTGGTCCACAATCCGCCGATCCTGATCCTGGACGAGCCCACGGCGGGCGTGGACGTCGAACTGCGCCGCCAGCTCTGGGAGTACGTCCGGCGCATCAACGCCGAGGGCGTGACGATCCTGCTGACCACCCACTATCTGGAGGAGGCGCAGGAGCTGTGCGACACCATCGCCATTATGAACCGGGGCGAGGTCGTGGCCTGCGAACCGACGCCCCAGCTGCTGCGGCGGCTGGATACGAGAAACGTCGTGGTGACACCCGAGGGCGACCTGCCCGCGCCGCCGGTTCTGGCCGGGTTCGAGGTGGCGCAGCGTCCGAACGGAGCCTTTGCCGTGACCTATCGCAAGGGCCAGTCCTCGGTTGAACAGGTGCTGGCGGCCGTGCGCGCCGCCGGTGTCACCATCGCCGACATCACGACCGAGGACCCCGACCTTGAAGACGTGTTTCTCGCACTGACCTATGGCGATGCCAGCGCGGTCAGTCCGACGAGAGACTGAGGGCCGAAGCGCGGATGACGGCTGGAGCCTGATCTCGACCCTCAACAGACAGTCCTCGAGTATCCGCCCAGGCACCTCAATCGATTTGGCCCACGCGCTCCGCGTCGCGCGGTTGTTTGATTTTGCCGGGCATGACTACTGCCTCGACGCAGTCAGTAGAGAGTTCAGTTGCTCGCAAGGACTGCGTATCGAACCGTTGTGCTCATGGGCAGTTAATGGTAACGCTTCGAGCGCTTCTGGGAAGGGGCCCGTGCCTCGTGCTATGAGGAGCGATGCGAGAATGCGGTTAATCGCGCGCGCATTCACGCTTGTCGGCACCGGATTGGCCCTATCGCTGGGCTGGGGTCCTTTGGCAGCCGCTCAGACGATTGTGCAGAATAATGAGCTGGCCTGCTGCTTAACCGGTTCGGGTATCGGCCAGAGCTTCACCGCAACGCTCACGGGACAGGTGACGCAGATACAGGTGCGGCATGCAGCCGCTCCGGTTACGACCACTGTTCGCTTCTACAACGGCGCAGGCAGCGGCACGGTCGGAAGTATAGGCACACCTGTGTCGTCTCAGCCCGTCGATCTGGTTACGACAGCCCAACCTGGGTTTCAAACAATAGTTCTCAACACACCGCTGCCCATAGTGGCTGGCCAGCAGTATAGTTTTGTGTTCGATGGTTCGGCGAACTTCGCCTACGACGGTAACTCCTATAGCGGGGGGAGCTTCGTCCAAGACTACAATACACTGGTAAACCCGGTCGATCTGAAGTTTACAGTTACAGAGGTGGTCCCACCGCCCGCTCCCGTTCCTACCCTGTCGGAATGGACCATGATCCTGCTGGGCCTGATGCTCGCCGGTGGCGCGGCGATCTACATTCAACGTCGTCAGATGGCAGCATAGTCGACATCTGGCTCCGATTTGGAACGGCCCCGCTGGCGACGGCAGGGCCGTTTGCATGTCTGGTATCCACCCCAATAAGACACTCAGTCCGTCCGCTGTCCGGATCCTGACCTCGCGCCTCAGACCACCATCACCGTGCCGAGCAGCAGTTTGGCCGCTCCGCGCTGGCCCAGGATGATATTCACCGCCGACTGCAGCTGGGCCGCCAGACGGTCGACGTTGGGCACAGCCCCGGGCAACAGGGTCTCGGCCTCGCGCTGGACCAGGATGGCGAACACGGCGCGCATCCGGGGCTGGGACTGCTGGGCCCGCAGATGCATGGCGGGGTCGGCGACATCGACGCCGGTCTCGACGGTCATGACGCCGCGACGGCCGCCCGTGCGGATCGTCGTGGCCGTGATCGTCGGATAACGGAGATAGCCGCCCGCCGAGGCGGTCGAACCGCCGCCTCCGCCGGCGCCGGCGAGAGCAGGCGTGGCTGAGGCCACGAGCACGGGGGCCAATACCAGCGGGGCGGCGAGAAGGGCGCGACGATCCATGGCCCCGCTATGGCACGGCCGCGCTTAAGGTCGGGTTACGCGGCCCTCGCTTCAGCGCCATCGGCCGGAGCGCCAGCAGGGCGAACAGGGCCGCGTCGGCGTCCCGGCCCGGGTTGGCGGTGGTCAGCAGACGCCCGCCGACGAAGATGGAGTTGGCCCCCTCCAGGAGGCACAACGCCTCCATCTCGTCGCTCATGCCCCCTCGTCCGGCCGACAGTCGGACCATGGCCTTCGCACAGGGTCCGGTCGTTGCGGGCAGGCGAAGGTCGGCTGCGGTCATGGCCGTTTCCGGTCCCATGACCGGTTCCGAGGCAAGGCGCCTTCTCTCGTCATCCTCCAGCAAGCGGCCATGCCGCGCAGACCGGAGGATGACCAGAGGGGCGGGCTACTCTGCCCGATAGATTCGCCCGTCCCTCATGACGAAGTCCACCGACTTCAGAACAGAGACGTCTGTGAGAGGATCACCCGTGACCGCGATGATGTCGGCGCGCTTGCCGGGCTCCAGGGTGCCGATCTCTTCGCCCAGACCCAGCAGGTCTGCTGCGTTGACGGTGGCCGCCTGGATCGCCCCCATCGGCGTCATGCCGTGCTGGACCATCAGCTCGAACTCGTCGGCGTTGCGCCCATGGATCGACACACCCGCGTCGGTACCGAAGGCGATACGGACGCCGGCCGGGACGGCGCGCTCCAGCGACTGGCCCGTGATCGAGATGCGCCAGAGGATCTTGGGCAGGACCTCGGCGGAATAGGCGTTCGGATCCGCCGCCAGGCGCGCGCGATAGCCGTTCACCGTCGACAGGGTCGGGACGTAATAGGCCCCCGAGCGGCGGAACAGTCCAAGGGTCTCGTCGTCGAAGATTGTGCCGTGCTCGATCGAGTCCGCGCCGAGCCGCAGCGCGAGCGCAATGCCGTCGGCCCCATGGGCATGAACGGCAACCTTCTTGCCGTACAGGTGCGCCGTCTCGATCAGGGCCCGGGCCTCGTCCTCGAACATCTGGGCACCGAGGCCGGCACCGATGCGGCTGTTCACCCCACCGGTCGTGGCGATCTTGATGACGTCGACGCCCCGGCTGATCTGCAGCCGCACGGCCTCGCGGCACGAAGCGGTGTCGTCGCAGACATTGTCGTGGTCGGTATGCTCGCGCAGCTCGTCATTCAGGCCGTTCCTGCCGTCCATGTGTCCCGTCGTGGTCGAGATGCTGCGGCCCGCGTCCACGATGCGCGGGCTGGGCAGGGCGTGACGCGCGGCGGCGTCGCGCAGGGCCAGTGTCACCCCGTCCCCGTCGCCCAGGTTCCGCACCGTGGTGAAGCCCGCCATCAGGGTGATGCGGGCGTTCTCGGCTGCGCGATAGGCCGTGGTGGGAACGCTCTCGGTGAAACGGGCGATCAGGCCCGCCTGCCCGGCCTAGCTGGTCGCCAGATGGACGTGGCTGTCGATCAGGCCGGGCAGAACGAACAGGTCGGACAGATCCACGACCTCCGCGCCCGGAAAGGCGTCGGCCCCGACGATGCCGTCGCGCACCTCGACCACGCGGCCGTCGCGGATCACGACAGTGGAGGGGCCGCGCGGTGCCTGCCCCGGCCGGTCCAGCAGGCGCCCGGCCTGGACCAGGGTGATCGACCCGGAGGGCGGCGTGGCCCCCTCCTGGGCCAGCGCGGTGCCTGCAGGCAGCAGGAGCGCAAGGACGGCAGCGGCGATGATCGGCTTCATGGACTTCCCCCGGTTTTGGGTGAGTTAGGCACGCGCGGGCAGCGCGCTCAAGCTTTCGCCGGTCACCGCCCACCCGTCGCTCAAGCAGCGAGCGACCGCGTCGCGAGCGTTAGCGACCCTAAATGTGAATTGCGTGGCCCAGCGCCCGCAGGCTCGCCTCATGGAAGGCCTCGCCCAGCGTGGGATGCACATGGATGACGCCCGCGACGTCCTCCAGCACCGCGCCCATCTCCAGCATCTGGGCGAAGCTGTTGGACAGTTCGGCGACGTGCTGGCCGACGGCCTGGACGCCGAGGATGCGGTGATCCGTCTTCGAGGCCAGAACGCGCACGAAGCCGCCGTCCTCGCCCGCCTCGATGGCCAGGGCCCGGCCGATGGCGGCCAGGGGGAAGACGGCGGTGATCACATCGTCGCGGCCCGCGACGTCCAGCGGCCCCAGACCCGCCGAAACGATCTCCGGCTCGGTGAAGCAGACGGCGGCGATGGTCACGGGGTCAAAGCGGCGGTCGCGACCGGCGATGATCTCGGCCACCATCTCGCCCTGGGCCGAACCCTTGTGGGCCAGCATGGGTTCGCCGGTCAGGTCGCCGACGGCCCAGACGTTCTTCATCGAGGTGGCGCAGCGGTCATCGATCTTCACGAACGGCCCGGCCATGGCCAGGCCCATGTTCTCCAGACCCCAGCCGGACGTGCGGGGCTTGCGGCCCACGGTCACCAGCACCTTGTCGGCGTCAAGCTGCAGCGGTTCGCCGTCCTTCGTCGTGATGGACAGCTTCCCGTCGCCAAAGCCGCCCGCGCGGGCTCCCAGGTGCATCTCGACGCCGTGGTCGGTCAGCCACTTCATGACCGGGTCGGTCAGGGCCTTGTCGTAGAGCGGCAGGATGCGGTCGGCCATCTCGACGATGGCGACCTCGGCACCCAGCTTGCGATAGGCGATGCCCAGCTCCAGCCCGATATAGCCCCCGCCGACGACGACCAGCCGACCCGGCACGGCGTCCAGCGACAGGGCTTCGGTCGAGGAGATCACGTCGCCGCCGAAGGGCAGGAAGGGCAGTTCGACCGGTTCCGAGCCGGTCGCCAGGATGACGTGCTCGGCCGTGATGGTGACGGGGCCGTCCCCGGTCTCGACGCGGCAGGTCTTGGCGTCGGCGAAGGTGGCCCAGCCCGTGATCACCTTGACCTTCGACTTCTTCAGCAGGGCCGCGACGCCCGCGTTCAGCTTACGGACGATCCCGTCCTTCCACGCGACGGTCTGCGACAGGTCGATGGCCGGGGTCGAGGCCGTGATGCCCAGCGTGCCCTCTCCGGCGGCCTTCGCGACGGTCTCGAACTTGCCGGCCGCGTGGATGATGGCCTTGGACGGAATACAGCCGACGTTCAGGCAGGTGCCGCCCAGCCCGTCGCCGCCGTCGACCAGAACGGTCTCCAGCCCCAGCTGCCCGCAACGGATGCCCGCGACATAGCCGCCGGTGCCGGCGCCGATGATGAGGACTTTGGTCTTGAGGGTCTGGGTCATGCGTGGCCGGGCTTGGGGAATGTCAGGGTTGAATCTCTGCGACCAGCTCGAGGATGATCTGGAACAGGAGGTCGCCCTGCTGGATGCCTTCGACCACAGCCGTCGCGCCCTCGCGCAGGGTGGTGCCGTCCTCGGGGACCATGGCGACGGCAAGGGCCCCGACCTCCGGGGTCCAGCCTACGGCGCAGAATGGGGTCCTGTTCCAGGCGACCCGGAAGGGGCCGGTCACGATGTCCTCGCCCTTGATGATCCAGGCCGGTTCAAGCGTGGCGAAACCGAAGGCCTCGCAGCCGCGCTCGCCGGGGTCGCCCTGGAACGGCGGTCCGGCCGCCCGGGCCCGAGCGGCGGCGATACAGGCTGCAGGATCGGTCTGCTCCACTGACACGACCCGCCCGACGAACGCCGCGCGGGCCATCTGGGTCTCGTAGGATGCGTTCGGCGGCGGCGGCAGACAGGCCCATGCGGGCGCTGCGACACACAGGGCCGCGGTCGTCAGGGCCGTCGTCAGTCTCCGGGTCATGGCAGTGCCTCCTCGCAGGTCGGGCCGCCATGATCCCCGGATCGCGGGCCCCTGCAAACTGTTGCTGTCTGACGACGCCCGCATGGCAGGCTTCAGCCCAGCCAAAGGGTTGCGGGCTGTTCCAGCAGGCCCTTGATGCGCTGGACGAAGACCGCCGCGTCGTGGCCGTCGACGATGCGGTGATCGAAGCTGGAGGACAGGTTCATCATCTTGCGCACGACCATCTGGCCGTCCCGGACCACCACACGCTCGGCGATCTTGTTAGGGCCGACGATGGCGACCTCGGGGTGGTTGATGATGGGGGTGTGGACCACGCCGCCGAGTGTGCCCAGTGAGGTGATGGTGATGGTCGAGCCCGACAGCTCCTCGCGCCTGGCCGAACCGTCCTTGGCCGCGCCGGAGACGCGGGCGATCTCCAGCGCGGTGTCCCAGGGGTCGCGCGCCTCGGCGTGACGGACGACAGGCACCATCAGGCCGTTCGGCGTCTGGGCGGCGATGCCCAGATGCACGGCCGCGTGCCGGGTCAGGATGCCGGCCTCGTCATCGTAATGGCTGTTGATCTGCGGCTGGTCGCGCAGGGCCACGACGATGGCGCGGGCGATGAAAGGCAACAGGTTCAGCCTGGGCCGGTCGGTGCCCTTGTTCTGGGCGTTGAGGTGGGCGCGGAGATCTTCCAGCGCCGTGACGTCGATTTCCTCGACATAGGTGATGTGAGGGATGCGGCGGACGCTGTCGGCCATCTTCTCCGCGATCTTGCGGCGAAGGCCGATGATGCGGACCTCGGTCGTGCCTTCGGCGCGGGCGTAGGTCGAGCTGGCCGGGGCCGGGGCCGGGGCCGCCGGACGCGATCCGCCCGCCAGGAAGGCGTCCAGGTCGCCGTGCTCGATGCGGCCGGCCGGACCCGATCCGGGCACGAACGGGAGCTCGATCCCGAGCTCGCGGGCGCGCTTGCGCACCGCCGGCGAAGCAAGGGGCCGGACGCCGGGAGTCTGGGGCTTGCGCGAGCCCTCCCCCTGGAGGGAGGGGGGCAAGGCACGGGCAGATGAAGAGCTCCGGGTCACCTGAGCCGTGGCGGCGGAATCCTGGGGGGCTTTCGGCGACGCAGTGCCTCCCCCTCCCTCCCCGGCCCTTCCCCCCTCGAGGGAGACGGAAGCCACGTTACCCTTGCCCTCGACGTCGAAGCTGACCAGCGGGCCGCCGACCGGCACCTGCTGTCCGGCCGTGCCGTGGAGGGCGGCGACACGGCCCGCGACGGGGCTGGTCAGCTCGACGGTGGCCTTGTCGGTCATGATCTCGGCCAGCAGCTGGTCTTCCGCGACCGTGTCGCCGACCGCGACATGCCAGGCGACCAGCTCGGCCTCGGCCGTGCCCTCGCCGACGTCGGGGAGTTTGAAGACGTAGTTGCCGAAGGCGGAGGATGCGGCAGAGAGCCCCTCCACCACTTCGTGGTCCCCCTCCCCACTGACGTGGGGAGGAGACGGCTCGACGGTCTCCTCCCGGTCGGCGTCAGCCGATGGGGAGGTGGATCCGAGCTCTTGCGAGGAGACGGAGGGGTTCTGGGCCGCGGCCTCGCTGTTCCCCGCCCCCTCGACCTCGAACTCCACCAGAGGTGCGCCCACGGGAGACATCACGCCCGGCTCGCCGTGCAACGCCGTGACAGTCCCCGCGACCGGAGAGGTCAGCTCCACCGTCGCCTTGTCGGTCATGATATCCGCCAGGATCTGGTCCTCGGCGACCGTATCGCCGACCGCGACATGCCAGGCGACCAGCTCGGCCTCGGCGGTGCCTTCGCCCACGTCCGGCAGCTTGAAGACGTAACGACCCATCAGCGTCCTCCCGCCATGACGAATTTCAGAGCGTCCGCGACCCTCTGCGGGCCCGGGAAGTATTCCCACTCGAACGCGTGCGGATAGGGCGTGTCCCAGCCGCAGACGCGGGTGATCGGCGCCTCCAGCTCATAGAAGCAGCGCTCCTGAACCAGCGCCGACAGCTCGGCTCCGTATCCAGAGGTTTTCGGTGCCTCGTGCACGATGATGCAGCGGCCGGTCTTTTTGACACTGGCCTCAATGGTCTCGATGTCGAGCGGCACCAGGGTGCGCAGGTCGATCACCTCGGCGTCGACACCGGCGTGCTCGGCCCCGGCCAGGGACACCCAGACCATGGACCCATAGGCCAGGATGGTGACGTCCGATCCCTCGCGCATGATCCGTGCCTTGCCGATCGGTTCGACATGTTTGCCGGTCGGGACCTGGGCCAGGTCCTGGGCCTTCCACGGCGAGACCGGCTTCTGGTGCCAGCCGTCGAAGGGGCCGTTGTAGAGCCGCTTGGGCTCGAAGAAGATCACCGGATCGTCGTCCTCGATCGCCGCCGTCAGCAGCCCCTTGGCGTCACAGGGGTTGGACGGAATGACGACCTTCAGGCCGGCGATGTGGGTGAACAGGCTCTCGGGGCTCTGGCTGTGGGTCTGGCCACCGAAGATGCCGCCGCCATAGGGGCTGCGCACCACAATGGGGGCGGTGAACTGCCCGGCCGAGCGGTAGCGCAGCTTGGCGGCCTCGGACACGATCTGGTCGTAGGCCGGATAGATGTAGTCGGCGAACTGGATCTCCACCACCGGACGCAGGCCGTAGGCCCCCATGCCGATGGCGGCGGCGACGATGCCGCATTCGGAGATCGGAGCATCGAAGCTGCGGGTCAGGCCGTGCTTCTTCTGCAGGTGGTCGGTGACGCGGAAGACACCGCCGAAATAGCCCGCGTCCTCACCGAACGAGAGCACGTTCGGGTCCTCGGCCATCTTGGTGTCCAGCGCCGAGTTCAGCGCCTGGATCATGTTCATCGGCGCGACGGCCGGCACCTCCGGGGCGTCGGACGCCGGGGCGTGGTTCTGGTCGGCCATGTCCGGCTCGATACCGTCGGCCCGATCGGCCTCGGTGAAGGTGTCACTCATTGAAAAACACCGCTCATCCCCGCGAAAGCGGGGACCCCGTTCGGTTGTGAAGCACGGCGTGCGGGATGAAGGTCAGCGCCACGAACACGGACAGCCATCGCCCAAAGCACTGGGTCCCCGCTTTCGCGGGGATGAGCGGAAGAACGGGTCATACGCCGACCTCCCGGCGCTGTTCGACCAGGCGCCAGTCCTCGGTGGCATAGACCTCCTCGAACATGGTCTTCACGCTGGGACGCGACTGACCGAGCGTGCCGATGGCCTCGGCTTCCTTGCCGGCGGCGCGGACCTGTTCGACGGCGTCCTTTTCGGCCTCCGCCTGCTGCTCGTCGGACCATTCGCCCAGCGCAATCAGATGCTGCTTCAGACGCGCGATCGGGTCGCCGAGCGGCCAGTGTTCGTGCTCGTCGCCCGGGCGATAGCGGCCGGGGTCGTCAGAGGTCGAATGGGGCGCACCGCGATAGGTGAACAGCTCGATCACCGTGGCCCCCTGGTTCGACCGCGCCCGCTCCTCGGCCCACTGGGTCGCAGCCCAGACGGCCAGGAAGTCGTTGCCGTCGACCCGCAGCGCCGGCAGGCCGTAGCCGATGGCCTTGGAGGCGAAGGTCGTCTCCAGCCCGCCGGCGATGCCCATGAAGGAGCTGATGGCCCACTGGTTGTTGACGATGTTCAGGATCACCGGGGCCCGATAGACGGAGGCGAAGGTCAGGGCATTGTGGAAGTCGCCTTCGGCCGTCGCCCCGTCGCCGATCCAGGTGATGGCGATCTTGTCGTCGCCCTTGTAGGCGCTGGCCATGGCCCAGCCCACGGCCTGGGGCATCTGGGTGCCCAGATTGCCGCTGATGGTGAAGAAGCCATAGTCCCTGGCCGAATACATGATCGGCAGCTGGCGGCCCTTGATCGGGTCTTCGGCGTTGGAATAGATCTGGTTCATCATGGTCGCGAGCGGATAGCCGCGCGCGATCAGCAGACCCTGCTGGCGATAGGTGGGAAATCCCATGTCCTCGCGGCTGAGGATCATGCCCTGGGCGACCGCGATGGCCTCCTCGCCGGTGCACTTCATATAGAAGCTGGTCTTGCCCTGGCGGTGGGCGCGGTGCATCCGGTCGTCGAAGGCGCGGGTCAGGATCATGGCCTTCAGACCCCGGCGCATCGTCTCCGCATCGAGACGCGGGTTCCACGGTCCCACCGCCTGGCCCTCATCGTCCAGCACGCGGACGAGGCGGAACGCCAGATCCAGCATCTGGACCGGACGCGCGTCGACCGGCGGCCGATCCACGGCACCGGCGGCGTCGAGCTTCAGATGGCTGAAATCCGGTGCGTCGCCGGGACGGCCCGAGGGCTCCGGCACCCGCAGAGAGAGCGGCCTGGTGTTCCTGGTCATTCCATCCTGCCGTCCGGTTGATCCGAGCGCGTCATCGATTTCTGCGGCTGATAGCATGCCGCCTCCGTTAACGCTCGCCCAAATTCGCCTTGCACAAGGCTGGTTTAGGGTATTTTCTTGCGCCATAACGATAAATGGAGAAACGCCTTGGCTGACGAACTGGACCCGATCGACGCCCGCATCCTGGACATCCTGCAACAGGACGCCGGCCTGTCGGTCGCCGAGTTGGCCGAGCGGGTGGGCCTGTCGGCCTCGCCGTGCTGGCGCCGGATCAAGAGACTGGAGGATAGCGGCCTCATCCGCAAGCGGGTGACCCTGCTGGACGCCGCGCTTCTGGGCCTGGACTTCGAGGTTTATGCCATCGTCAAGCTGATGCTGCCGTCCAAGGACAATCTGGATGCGTTCGAACTGGCCGTAGCAAGCTGGCCCGAGGTGGTGCAGTGCGCCACCATCACCGGGCGCGAGGACTATGTGCTGCGGATCATCACTTCAGACATGCACGCCTTCGACAACTTCCTGCGCGAGAAGCTGCTGAGCCTCGGCATCGTCTCGGACTGCGAAAGCCATATCGTCACGCGCGGCGTGAAGAACGTCACGACCCTGCCGCTGGGCATCATCACGCCGCACGTGTCATAGACCTGCCCGGACTGGAGACCGCCCATGATCGCGATGGTGATCGACGCCCGAAAGAAGGACCTCGGCGGGTTCGAGGTCGGGCGCATCCTGCCCTTCCACGCGCGGCGCATGATCGGGCCCTTCATCTTCCTGGATCACATGGGCCCGGCCGAGTTCGCGCCCGGGGCCGAGGCGATCAACGTCCGCCCCCATCCGCACATCGGCCTGTCGACCCTGACCTATCTGTTCGAGGGCGAGATCCTGCACCGCGACAGCCTCGGCTACACCCAGCACATCCGCCCCGGCGAGGTGAACTGGATGACGGCCGGCAAGGGCATCGTCCATTCCGAGCGCACCGACCCGCTGAAACGCGCCCAGGGCGGCCCCATGAACGGCATGCAGGCCTGGATCGCCCTGCCCGACGAGGCCGAGGAGACCGACCCCGGCTTCCAGCACATCGGCGAGCAGGGCCTGCCGCTGTACGAAAATGGCGGCCTGTTCGCGCGGCTGGTGGCCGGTGAAGCCTATGGGGCCAAGGCCGGGGTCGAAACCTCGTCACCGCTGTTCTATGTGCACTGGGAGCTGGCCGATGGCGTGCGGACCGCCCCGCCACCGGGCAGGGACGCGGGCGGCATGTCCGAACGCGCGCTTTATGTCGCCAAGGGCTCGGTCGAGATCGGCGACCGCACCTTCCACGAGGGACAGATGATCGTCCTGGAGCCGACGGCCGCGCCGACCGTGAAGTCGATCGGCCCGTCGACGGTCATGGTTCTGGGCGGAGAGCCGGTGGGCGAGCGCCACATCTGGTGGAACTTTGTCGCCTCGTCCAGGGCCCGGATCGAACAGGCCAAGGCCGACTGGCAGGCGGGTCGCATGACCCTGCCGTCCGAGGACGACCACGAGTTCATTCCCCTGCCCGAAGACGCCGCCGTCACGACCCGGTCGGATCCGCCGCCCTCCGGGACCCATCCGGGCTAGCCGCCGGTCCGGTCCCGGCACTGGCCAGGGCTGCAGACACTGCGTCCATCTGCCTCACGGTCCGAATCCGGGCGAACAGAGGATTGCGAGACCCCAGGGCCCGTGGCAAGCGCCGGATCATGGGAGATGATCTGACAACCTATCTGATGCTGGGCGGCGGTCTGGTGCTGCTGACGCTCGGCGGGGACACCCTTGTGCGCGGTGCCTCGACAGCCGCCAGGTCGCTGGGCGTGTCACCGTTGCTGATCGGTCTGACCCTGGTCGGGTTCGGCACCTCCACCCCGGAACTGGTGACCAGCCTCACGGCGGCCATGGCCGGCTCTCCGGGAATCGCGGTCGGCAACGTCGTCGGGTCCAACACGGCCAACATCCTGCTGATCCTCGGCGTCGCCGCCCTGATCACGCCGATCGTGGTGGACCGGGCCGCCTTTCGACGGGACGGCTGGATGCTGGTGATCGCAAGCGCCGTCTGCGCGGCCGCCGTCCTCGCGGGCCGGATCGACTTCATCTGGGGCGCGGCGATGCTGGCGATGCTGATCGCCTATGTGGTGATCGCCTACCTCGGCGAGCGTTCGGTCCACGACGCGGAGCGCGTCAAGTATGAGCAAATCTCTGAAGATGCACCCGATGCAAGGGGCGGGCTCTGGGGCGGACTCGGGCTTGCGGTTCTCGGCATCGCCCTGACCATCGGCGGGGCAAGACTGCTCGTTGATGGGGCGGTGGTGATCGCGCGCGACCTGGGCGTTTCAGACACGGTGATCGGGCTGACAGTCGTGGCGGTCGGGACCTCCCTGCCGGAACTCGTGACCTCCGTGGTGGCGGCGGTCCGTCGCCATGCCGACGTCGCGCTCGGCAACATCATCGGGTCCAACATCTACAACGTTCTGGGCATCCTCGGCATCACCGCCATGGTCTCGCCGCTCGAGATCCCGCCCGAGATCGCACGGGTCGACCTGTGGGTCATGCTCGCCGCGACCGCGCTTCTGGTGGTCTTCGTCAGGACCGGCCTGAAGATCGTCCGCTGGGAAGGGCTGGCGCTGCTGCTCGCCTATGGGGGCTACATCGCCTGGCTGGCGACGAACGCCGCCTGACCCCTCAGTGCGCCGCGTCCCAGTTTTTCGCGGCGCGGGCGTCCACCACCAGCGGCACCGACAGGGCCACGGCGGGCTCTGCCGCCCCCTCCATGACCCGGCGGATCAGGGGGATGGCGGCCTCCGCTTCCGCCTCCGGCGCCTCGAACACCAGTTCGTCGTGGACCTGGAGCAGCATCGTCGTGGACAGGCCGGCGTCTGTCAGGGCCCCGGGCATGCGGATCATGGCGCGGCGGATGATGTCGGCGGCGGCCCCCTGGATCGGGGCGTTGATGGCGGCGCGCTCGCCGAACTGGCGCTCGGCCCCCGACCTGGAATGGATCGCCGGGATGTGGATCTTGCGGCCGAAGACGGTCGAGACGAAGCCGTCCTGGCGGACCTCGGCCCGGGTCTTGTCCATATAGGCGCGGATGCCGGGGAAGCGTTCGAAGTAGGTCTTGATGTAGGCCCCGGCCTCGCCCTGGTCGATGCCGAGCTGGGCCGCCAGGCCGAAGGCCGAGATGCCGTAGACGATGCCGAAATTGATGGCCTTGGCCCTCCGCCGCGTCTCCGGGTCCATCTGGTCGACCGGAACGCCGAACATCTCCGACGCCGTGGCCGTGTGGATGTCGATCCCGGCCCTGAAGGCGCGCTTCAGCTCGGGGATGTCGCCGATGTGGGCCAGCAGACGCAGTTCGATCTGGGAGTAGTCCGCGCTGATCAGGACGTGGCCGTCCCGCGCGATGAAGGCCTGGCGGATCTGGCGGCCGGTCTCGGTGCGGATCGGGATGTTCTGCAGATTGGGGTCCGACGACGCCAGTCGCCCGGTCGTCGCCGCCGCCAGCTGATACGAGGTGTGGACCCGATCGGTCGCGTCGTCCATGGCGGCCACCAGGGCGTCCGTATAGGTCCCCTTCAGCTTGGAGAGCTGGCGCCAGTCCAGCAGGACGCGGGGCAGGGGGTGGGCCCCCTCACCGGTCATCTGCGCGAGGGTCTCCAGCGTGGCTGCCCCCGTCTCCCACTGGCCCGAGGCGGTCTTCTTGCCACCGGGCAGGTTAAGCTCGCCGAACAGGATGTCGCCGATCTGCCTGGGGCTGCCGACGTTGAACGGCCGTCCGGCCATCTCGTGGGCCCGGGTCTCCAGCTCGGCCATCTTCAATCCGAACTCGGAGGACAGCCGACGCAGCCGCGCAGGATCGATCCGGATGCCCGCCAGCTCCATCTCCGCCAGCACCGGCGGCATGCCGCGCTCCAGGGTCTCATAGACCGTCGCCAGACCCTCGCGGGCCAGGCGGGGCTTGAGGATGCACCACAGCCTGAGGGTCACGTCCGCGTCCTCGGCGGCGTAACGGGTCGCCGGCTTCAGCTCGACATGCTTGAAGGATTTCTGGGCCTTGCCGGTTCCGGCCACCGATTTGAACGGGATCGGATCGTGGCCGAGGTGCAGGCGGCTCAGTTCGTCCATGCCGTGGCCGTGCAGCCCGCCCTCCAGCACGTAGGAGATCAGCATGGTGTCGTCGATCGGCGCCACGCGGATGCCGCATCGGGCCATGACGGCGAGATCGTATTTGCCGTTCTGAACGACCTTCAGCACGCCGGGGTCTTCCAGCAGGGTCTTGAGCCGCGCCAGCACGGTCGGCTTGTCCAGCTGGGTCAGGGGTTCGCGGGCATCGCCCCCACCGCCGAAGTCCAGCCCGCCCGTGCCCTCGACCGGCGCGTGCTCGTGCGTCAGGGGCACATAGCAGGCGTCATTGGGCCCGATCGCCAGCGACACGCCGCACAGGCCCGCATGGGTGGCCGACAGGGCGTCCGTCTCGGTGTCGAAGCCGACGACGCCGGCCTCGGTCGCCCTGGCGATGAAGGCATCCAGCGCCTCCAGGCTCTGGATGCAGGCATAGGCGTCGTGATCGAACGCCTGCGTCTCCACGTCCGCCGACACGACCTGCGGGGCGTATCGCGGCGAGATGACCGGCGCGCTCAGCGGGGCCGGGCGAGGCGGGGCGAAGGCCGAGCCGTCGTGGCCCGCCGCCTTGCCGTCGCCGATCCGGCGCGCCAGCGAGCGAAACTCCATCAGTTCCAGAAAGTCCGACAGGGTCGCCGGATCGGGGTCGCGCACGGCGAAGTCCTCGATCGGCTCGGGTGCGGGCGCGTCGCAGGTCAGCTTGACCAGCTCGCGGCTGAGCAGGATCTGGTCCCGGAAATTGATCAGGGTCTCGCGCCGTTTGGGCTGTTTGATCTCGCCGGCCCGCTTCAGCAGGGTGTCGAGATCCCCATACTCGTCCAGCAGCTGGGCGGCGGTCTTGGGGCCGATACCGGGAGCGCCCGGCACATTGTCGACGCTGTCGCCGATCAGGGCCTGAAGGTCGATCATCTTGTCCGGGGTGACCCCGAACTTCTCCATCACCGCCTCTTCGGCCAGACGCCGGTCCTTCATCGGGTCCCACATGACGACGCTGGGCCCGATCAGCTGCATCAGGTCCTTGTCGGACGAGACGATGACGCACTCGCCGCCCGAGTCCCGCACCCGACAGGCATAGGTCGCGATCAGGTCGTCGGCCTCATAGCCGGGCAGCTCGACGCAGTGGACGCCGAAGGCGCGGGTGGCGTCGCGCACCAGGGGGAACTGGGGGATCAGGTCCTCGGGCGGGGCCGAGCGGTTGGCCTTGTACTGGTCGTACAGGTCGTTCCGGAAGGTCTTTTCCGAATGGTCGAAGATGGCGGCAAGGTGTGTGGGCCCATCCGCCCCCTTCATGTCCTTCAGCAGCTTCCACAGCATGTTGCAGTAGCCCTGCACGGCACCGACGGGCAGGCCGTCGGACTTGCGCGTCAGGGGCGGCAGGGCGTGGTAGGCGCGGAAGATGTAGGCCGAGGCATCGATCAGCCACAGCCGGACTTCTGGCCCCTCCCCGGTCCGGTGAGGGGCAGTCGGAGCATCGGTGGCAACGGGGGCGAGGTCGGCATCGGGCATCTCGCGAACATAGGCGGCCCAACCCGGCCCGTCACGGTGGGAAACCAATGGAGGCCTGATGCTTGACCGTGGATAAGGAATGGCGTCCGGTTGTCGCCCAGCCGGCTGGGGCGGGAGCATCTGATGAAGGTCAAGGGGATCGTTTCGGTGGCGCTGGCCTATCCGGCCGCCGCCGCCGCCGGTGCAGCTTTGGTAGTGGTGGAGTTGGGCCTCCTTGCCCTGACGGAGGGAGTCTCGTCCGGCATCGCCGAGCTGGCGACGGGCTGGTGGGTGCTGCCTGTGGCCTGGGTCTATGCGTTCCCGGTGTTCCTGGTCGGGCTGCTGCTCGTCGGAACGCCGGTCTGGTTGCTGATGGCCGGGCTGAAGCGTGACAGCCGCACCCACGCCCTGATGACCGGAGCCATCCTCTCGGCCCTCGCCGGCTTTCTGATCATGCAGCTGTTCAGCGGCGAAACCGCCTGGAGCTGGGGCCCGTTCATCTATGCGGCCGCCCTCGTCATCCCCGGCGCGGCGGCCGGCTGGACCCTGCACCGGGTCGCCTACGGGCGCTGAGGCCCCTACCAGGTTCCGCTGTTGGGCATGGACACCCAGGGTTCGGTGGGAGCCAGCGGCTCGCCTTCCTGCAACAGCTCGATCGAGATTCCGTCCGGCGACCGGACAAAGGCCATCCGGCCGTCGCGCGGCGGCCGGTTGATGACCACGCCGCCGTCCATCAACCGCTGGCAGGCCGCATGGATGTCGTCGAACTTGTAGGCCAGATGGCCGAAGTTGCGTCCGCCGGAGTAGTCCTCCGGATCCCAGTTGTACGTCAGCTCGACCTCGGGCGACCGCTCGGCGGCAGATCGCTCCAGGTCCCCCGGTGCTGCAAGAAAGACGAGCGTGAAACGGCCCTTCTCGTTCTCCATCCGCCGCACTTCCTGCAGGCCCAGCAGATCGGTCCAGAAATGCAGGGAAGCGTCAAGGTCGCTGACCCGGACCATGGTGTGAAGATAGCGCATGGCGGCTCCCGGACGCTTTGGAGGGGGCCTTCGTTCTAATCGGGTTTCGTCAGCTTCCCAAGGCGAACGAAGGGCACTAGTCACGACAGCGTTCATCGTCCGTGCGCGAAGCATCGCCGGGCGCATGATCGTCGGTCAGGGGGCCGGCGGACGCCTTCAGGACCGACAGCCGCATCATGGGCTCACTCACACGCGCGAACGCCGCACGGGCCGCTAAGGGCGCGGGCGGCGCGAAACCGAACACCACCAAGGATCGCCAGGTCGGCGACGTCAGCCTGGGCGAACGGCTCAAGTATGGGTTCGACAAGTCGATGTCGGGCGGGGCCATGGCGCTCGTCGGCTGGCTGGGACTGGTCACCCTGGTCACCATTCTGTTCGCGGCGACGATGCTGACGCTCACACGCTGCGGGCCCGACGGCGGCTGGAGCTTCATCGAGGCGCTGTGGCAGTCGCTGATGCGAACCACAGACGCAGGCACGGTGGCGGGCGACGCCGGCTGGGCCTTCCGCGGCCTGAACCTGTTCGTCACGGCCATGGGGATTCTGGTCTTCTCGGCCCTGATCTCCGTCATCTCCGCCGGGCTGGACGCCAAGATCGACGAGGCCAGGAAGGGGCGGTCCCGGGTGCTCGAGACCGATCACACCATCATCCTCAACTGGTCGGCCTCGGTCTTCGACATCATCTCCGAGCTGGTGATCGCCAACGAAAGCCGCAGGAACCCTCGCATCGTCATCATGGCCGGCAAGGACAAGGTCGAGATGGAGGACGAGATCGCCGACAAGGTCGCCGATCTGAAGAACACACAGGTCATCTGTCGCTCGGGGGATCCGACGGATCTGTTCGACCTTTCGATCGTCAACCCCCAGGCCTGCCGCTCCATCATCGTGGTGTCACCGGACGGTACAGACGATCCCGACAGCCGGGTCATCAAGACGGTCCTGGCCCTGACCAACGACCCCAAGCGGCGGGAAGAGCGCTATCTGATCGCCGCCGAGCTGAGGGACGCCGAGAACGCCGAAGTGGCCCGCATCGTGGGCGGCGACGAGGTCCAGCTGGTGCTGGCCGACGACCTGATCTCGCGCATCGTGGTCCAGTCCAGCCGTCAGGTCGGACTCAGCGCCGTCTATTCCGAGTTGCTCGATTTCGACGGCTGCGAAATCTATACCACCGAGCTTCAGGAGCTCGTCGGAAAGACCTATGGCGAGGCCGTCATGGGCTATCGCGACTCGGCCCTGATCGGCCTGCGCTATCCGGACGGGCGCACCCGGATGAATCCGCCGATGGACGAGGTCATCATCGAGGGCTGCCGCGCCATCATCATCGCCGAGGACGACGATTCCATTCGCCTCACCCTGCCGGATGAGAGCCTGATCGACACGAACGCCATCCGCACGCCGAGGGCCTTGCGCCGGAAGGCCGAGCGAATCCTGATTATCGGCTGGAACCGGCGTGGGCCGATGATCGCCCATGAGCTGTCGAAGTACGTCCGGCCCGGGTCGCTGCTGACGGTCGCCGCCGACACACCCGGCTTCGCCGGGGAGATAGCGGCCATGCCGCTCGGCTCCCGCAACATCAAGGTCGAGGCCAGGGTGATCGACACCGGCCGTGCAGCCTCCGTCGAGGCGCTGGATCCGGTGTCCTACGACTCCATCATGGTGCTGGGCTATTCCGACACCATGGAGGCCCAGTCCGCCGATACCCGTACGCTGATCACCCTGCTGCACCTGCGCAAGCTGTCGGAACGGCTGGGCGTCCACATCAGCGTGGTCTCGGAGATGATCGACATCAGGAACCGCGAACTGGCCGAGGTCACCCGAGCCGACGACTTCGTCGTGTCCAACAAACTGGTCAGCCTGATGCTCGCCCAGGCGTCGGAGAACGAATACCTGTCCGACATCTTCGCCGACCTGCTCGATGAAGACGGTTCCGAAATCTACATGCGGCCGATCGGCGACTACGTTGATCTGTCGAGCCCGGTCAGTGGCTACACCCTGATGGAGGCGGCTCGCCGTCGCGGCGAGACGGCCATCGGCTATCGCCGCAGGCGAGACGAGGACGGTGCCGATGGGCGCAACATGGGCGGCGTCGTGGTCAATCCGGACAAGGCCTTGGTGCTGGAGTTCCTGCCCGAAGACCGGTTGATCGTACTGGCTGAGGGCTGATCCCGGCGCACCGGGTCGCGGCGCTCCGCCCGGTTGCGCAGCCGGGACGGGGCCTCACCTTCGGAACCGATCCGACGCAGCCGAGGCCCCCCCGATGCCCCTTCTGATGTGCCCGAACGACAACGCCCAGATGCAGACGCTGGACCGGGGTGGCGTGCAGTTCGACATGTGCCCCACCTGCCGCGGCGTCTGGCTGGATCGCGGTGAACTGGAAAAGCTGATGGAGCAATCGGCCGCCAACGCCGCGCAGGCTGCGCCGGCCCCCGCCTATGCCCCGCCCCCTCAGCCCGGCCCGTGGGCCCAGCCGCAACAGCCCCGGGAGGCCTATCGCGAGCCGCCCCGGTATCGGGACGACGACGACTATCGCTACAAGAGGAAGAAGCGCGACAGCATCTTTGACATTTTCGACTGAGGTTCAGGCGGCCAGCCCGGCCGCCTTCATCAGGGTCTTCAAGGGCGCGATCTGTTCGGGGGCCGCGGTCAGGGCCGCCCTCGCCTCAGGCCCGCGGAACAGTTTGAGCGCCTCGGCCTTCGCCCGGTCGGCGGCCGGGCCGGGCGGGGCCGTCTCACCGGCGGCCAGCCGCAGCAGGGCGGACAGTTTCTGGGCGGGCGGGGCCGGGGCACGCGCCAGCTGGGCGGTCAGCCGGGCTTCGGCTTCGACCACCCCGCCGACCTTCCCGATGGCCCCACCGATCAGGTCGGTGTCGTTGTCCGACAGGGCCGCCGCCCGCACCGAACGGTGCAGCAAGGCCAGAGCCTGGAGCTTCCTGGCCGCCGACAGGGGGGCGGTCCGCATCTCCTGCTCGAACCGCAGGGAGGTGACGCAGGCGGCCAGCCAGCGCGCGGCCGAGCGCTTGTTGGCGTTGCCGGTCACATTCTCGCACAGCCGGGTGAGCTGCTCGGCCTCGCACAGGACCGTCTCGCATCCGTCGACATAGGACTGGACGAAGTCGGCGGTGACCAGGGACCTGGACCGTTCGGTGAAGGCGTTCTGGACCTCCTCCAGGGTCAGCAGGCGCCCGGCCGTGGCCGTGAGGGACATGGCGAGCGTGCGCAGGATGTCGATCTCGCCCGGCGCATCGGCCGGGCGCAGGCGGCGGGGGCCCATCAGCTCGCGAAGCACCATACGGGCCAGCGCCGCGGACAGGATCGGGTATTCGCCGGCCTCGAGCCTCGCGCCCAGCCGGGCCGCCGGCCCGTCGACGGCGGGCATCAGAAGGGCCATCCGCGGATCCATGCGGATCAGGGCCTCGATCTCGCGGGGGGCCACCATACGCACCACCGCCGCCATGCTGCCGCCCTGGTCGAGCGCCGGACCGAGGACTTCGGACAGACTGGTGCGGGCGGCGAGCATTTCGCAAAGGATCTGCTCGATGGCGACCATCACCAGGGCGCGAGGCGGTCCCTCAACGGGGGCACGGTCGGCGAGGTCCATCAACCGGTCCAGTCGTGCGCGCGCGCCCTTGAGATCCTTCAGAGCGCCCGAAATCACCCCGCCGATGATGAATGACCGGTCCGCCAGGCCGGTCAGTCGATGCGCGACATCGGTCAGGGACCGGTTGACCAGGTCGGGGAACAGAGTCTTGCGGCCGGCGGCGACCACACGCTCCATCGCCTGCTCGACCAGCTTCTGATAGTGGCGGATCAACTCGTGCGACGCTTGGCCGGTCGCCTGGCTTTCCGGAATGGCCACCTTCTGGATGGCGTGCTGGACCTCGACACCCGAAGCTTCGAGCCGCTCGACCAGATCGGGGCGGTGCAGCAGCTCGAACACCGTGACGCCATTGCGCATCAGCCAGTCCTCGAGAACCCGGCCGATCAGTTCACGGGCGTGGGGCGCATAGAGATCCTGGGGGGCCATGCAGTTGGGCCGGTCGTCCGCCTCGACCACCCGCTTGCGGGCCACCTCGGGCGCGCCGCGCGTCAGCACGGTGACGCTGGTGAACTCCATGGTCTCGGGATCCAGGGTCTCCTTGGTCACCCGCACCGCGACGGCGCGCTTGTCGCGAAGACAGTCCTCGGCCGTCTCGAGCGCCTGATGGCGGTCCTCGGTGGCCTGAAGCAGGCTCCAGGGTGCGGGGGCCGTCTTCCTGACGTAGATCTCGTAGTGGACGGGTCCGGCCATGGTCTCGGCTCGCTCTTCTGGCCGCACACGATGACACAGAGGCTTTAAGGTCCGGTTTCGCGAGACGAATCTGGTCACCTGCCGACTGTGGCCGTAAAGTCACCGCTATCGCGGGCGAACGGTTACGCTTGCCGCGCGTTGATCCGCTCCGGGCCACGTGTTCCCGGGACGACGACAAGGAGACCGACTTGGCCAACATCACCCTGGTGGACGATGACGAGAACATCGTCGCTTCCGTCTCGCTCGCGCTGGAAAGCCACGGGCACAAGGTCGTCGCCTATCACGACGGGGCCACGGGGCTGGAGGCGCTGGAGTCCTCGCCGCCTGATCTGGCCATCCTCGACGTCAAGATGCCCCGCATGGACGGGATGGAGGTGCTGCGCCGCCTGCGCCAGACCAGCCAGATCCCGATCATCATGCTGACCTCCAGGGATGAGGAGATCGACGAGATCCTCGGCTTCAACCTCGGTGCCGACGACTATATCCACAAGCCGTTCAGCCAGCGTCTGCTGATCGAGCGGGTCAAGGCCCTGTTGCGCCGCTCGGGGGGCGACGGGGGCGAACCCGAACCCTCGGCGGAGACGTCCGGAAAGGCGATCCGGCGCGGCAAGCTGGTCATGGACCCCGCGCGCCACGAGAGCACCTGGGACGGCCGGGCGGTCAAGCTGACCGTGACCGAATTCCTCCTGCTCCAGGCGCTCGCCCAGCGGCCCGGCTTCGTCAAGAGCCGCGACAACCTGATGGACGCCGCCTATGACGATCAGGTCTATGTCGACGACCGCACCATCGACAGCCACGTCAAGCGCATGAGGAAAAAGTTCCGCGTCGTCGATCCCGAGTTCGACGCGATCGAGACCCTGTATGGCGTCGGTTACCGATACCGCGAGAGCTGATCCTTCGGACACGCCCGAAGGCCTGCCGCTGCGACGCCGCCTGATCCGGTTTGGCGGCTCGCGTCTCGGCGGGCTGATTCTGGCCCTGAACCTGCTCAGCCTGCTGATCCTGTTCGGCGGGGCCCTGGCCCTGAACGAATGGCGGACCGGACTGATCGAAGCCCGCCAGCAGTCCCTGCTCGGCCAGGCCGAGCTCCTCGCCAAGGTGCTGAGCGACGAGGACTACACCCGCGGCGAACCCGTTCCGGAGCTGGATTCCACCCAGTCGGCCAAGGTGCTGATCGATCGTTTCGTGCCCGCCGGGCAAAGGGCGCGCATCTTTGACCTGAATGGTGTCCCGATTGCCGACAGTTTTGCGGTTTCGGACACCATCGAGGGGGCACCCTTGGCGCCGGCCCGCCCCGCGGGATCGCCCGAGGACGCCAGGACGGCAGAGGCCCGGCGCATTGACCGCGACCTCGAGCGCGCCAATGCCGCCCTGGGCGAGGAAATTCTCGGGGCCCTGTCCGGTCAGCCGCAGTCCACCGTCCGGCGCTCTGAAAACGGCGATCGCGTCGTCTCGGTCTCCCTGCCGATCCGTCATGTGTCCCAGGTGCTCGGCGTCCTCACGCTGGAGGCCGACGACGTCGATGAAATCCTCGGGGCCCAGCGCCGCGCCCTCGTCCCGTTCGCCGTGGTCGCCCTGGCCGTGAACCTGCTGGCCTCGCTCCTGCTGCACCTGTTCGTCGCGCGGCCCGTCATGCGGCTTTCGGCGGCAGCGGACCAGGTCCGGCTGCAGCGCGCCCGGGCCATCTCCCTGCCGGATCTGGAAGACCGGCGCGACGAGATCGGCGACCTTGCCCGGTCGCTGGAATCCATGACCGAGACCCTGTCGGCCCGGATGGACGCCATCGAACGCTTCGCTGCCGATGTCTCCCATGAGATCAAGAACCCCCTCACGTCCATCCGCTCGGCGCTGGAGACGCTGGACCTCGTCAAGGATCCTGAAAAGCGCGAGAAACTGACCCGCGTCCTGCAGCAGGACGTGCGCCGCCTCGACCGCCTCATCACCGACATCTCCAACGCCTCGCGGCTGGATGCGGAGCTTTCGCGCGACCGGCCGCGGCCGGTCGATCTGACCGCCCTGCTCGGCGACATCGTCTCCGTCTATGACACCACGTCCCGACCGGGCGAGGCCCCGGTGCGCCTGACCGTCGCCGTCGAGGGCGGTGCCCGCGTCATGGGCCGCGAGGGCCCCCTCGGCCAGGTGTTCCGGAACCTGATCGACAACGCCCGCTCCTTCAGTCCGGAGGGCCGGGACGTCCGCCTGACCGTGCGCAGGACCGATACGGATGCGGACCTGCCCCTGCGCATTCTCGTCGAGGATGACGGGCCCGGCATCCCCCCCGAGAATCTGGAGACGGTGTTCAGGCGCTTCTATACGGCGCGGCCGCGTGGCACGGCGTTCGGGGCGAACTCCGGTCTCGGCCTGTCGATCGTGCGCCAGATCGTCGACGCGCACGGCGGCCGCGTCACCGCCACCAACCGCACCGATGACACCGGCGCCATCATCGGGGCCCGCTTCGAGGTCGCCCTGCCGGTCGTCGGTCGCCGGACGTGAGCGACGCGCCTGTTCATGCCACGGCAGTCGCCCTCTGGTGCCGGGACGGCTGGCGCGGCGCCCTGCTGCGCGGTCCCTCCGGCGCCGGCAAGAGCGACCTTGCATTGCGCCTCATGGCCGACGGCTGGCGGCTGATCGGGGATGACTATGTGCACGTCTTCGCCTCGGGTGGCGATCTGTTCGCCGCGCCCGCCGAACGGATCGCCGGCCGGATCGAGGCGCGGGGCGTCGGCATCATCCCGAGCCGGCATCTTCCGCTCGGCCGGGTCCGCCTGGTCGTGGACTGCCTCCAGCACAGCGGCGAGCGTCTGCCCGAAACGGGGGCGGTCACCCTGTCGCAGGTCGCGGTTCCCCTGCTGTCACTGGACGTCCGGCCCGCTTCGGCACCGACGCTGCTGGCCCAGGCGATGCGGCGTCTTTAATCCCGCTTCGCTTTCCTCTATCTAGGCCCGCTTGCGTGTCGGCCCCGGGGGGCGTCGGCGTCGCCAACGCGGGATGCTTCGCCCTTGAAGACGCCTTCATGATCGGCCTTGTGATCGTCACCCACGGCGGCCTCGCCTCCGAGTTCCTGTCCGCCATGGAACACGTGGTCGGGCCCCAGCGCGGGGTCGCGGCCATATGTATCGGGCCTGACGACGACATGGAGCGCCGCCGGCGTGACATCGTCGACGCTGCGGCCGCCGTTGACGACGGGTCCGGCGTCATACTCCTGACCGACATGTTCGGCGGCACCCCCTCGAATCTGGCGATCTCCGTGATGGAACAGACCCACGCCGAGGTCATCGCCGGGTTGAACCTGCCCATGCTGATCAAGCTGGCCAGCGTGCGCGGCCGCGAGACGCTGGAGGCCTGTGTCGCTCACGCCCAGGACGCGGGCCGCAAATACATCTCCGTCGCCTCCTGGGTCCTGGCGGGCGAGAAATAGACTTGGCGACACCGGCCCGGACAGTCCGCACGACTGCGGCCATCTGCAACACCCGCGGCCTGCACGCCCGGGCGTCGGCCAAGTTCGTCAAGCTGGCCTCGGATTTCGAGTCCGAGATCCGCGTCATCCGTGAGGGCGTCACAGTCGACGCCCGCTCCATCATGGGCCTGTTGATGCTCGGTGCCGGCAACGGCTCAAGCATCGATATCGAGGCTGTGGGGGCCGACGCCGCCGAGGCCATCAAGGCCCTGTCCGAACTGGTCGGCCGCAAGTTCGACGAGGACGCCTGACGGATCAGACCTTGCGTGGCGGTCGCGCGCCGATGTGGGCCACGCCCCGCGCCTCGGCGATCCGCACCTGACGCTCCCGCTCCCTCGCCCCTTCGCGGCGCGTCCGGGTCTGACGGTCGTGACAGGCTTGGCAGGCGACACCCTCCACATGGTTGGGAGAGCGCCGGCCCTCCTGGCTGACCGGCATCCGGCATCCGCGGCACAGGGTATGGGTCCCCTGCACCAGACCGTGTCCCACGGCCACCCGCTCATCGAAGACAAAACACTCGCCGCGCCACAGGCTCTCGGCTTCGGGAACCGTCTCCAGATAGCGCAGGATACCGCCCTGCAGGTGATACACCTGCTCCACGCCCTGCGCCTTCAGCCAGGCCGTCGCCTTCTCGCAGCGTATTCCGCCGGTGCAGTACATGGCGACCTTTGGCGGCACCGGCCGGTCCAGAAGCGCGCGCCCCTCGCGCTCGAACCAGTCGGGAAAGTCCCGGAATGCGGACGTGTTCGGCTGCACGGCCCGCTCGAACGCCCCGACGCGCCCCTCGTAGTCGTTGCGGGTATCGATCACCACCGTCTCCGGATCGGAGATCAGGAGGTTCCAGTCCTGCGGGCCGACATAGGTCCCGGCGTTCGTGGCCGGATCGAGGTCGCCCTGCCCCAGGGTCACGATCTCGGCCTTGACCCGCACCTTGAGCCGGTGAAACGGCATCACCCGTGCCGTCGCATGCTTGACCTCGAGGGCCTCAAATCCGGGGACGGCACGCACGCCATCCAGAACCCGTTCGACCGCGTCCGCAGGGCCCGCGATGGTCCCGTTCACCCCCTCGCGCGCCACCAGCAGGGTGCCCCGGACGGAATCGCCACACGAGGCCTGAAGCATGTCGCGCAGATGGTCCGGGTCGGACACCCGGGCAAAGCCATAGAGCGCCGTGACGCGAACCCCTTGCTCCTCCATGGTCCAAATCCTGTCTGTGCGTCCTGAAAACGCGGATCAGGATGGTGGAGCCGAGGACCACTAAATCTTCGTCCCAGCCAGTCCCGGATTGTTTTCTAGTCATCTGATATATTGACAGAATTCCAGACCGCTGTCGTCTGTCGTTCCAGGCCATCCTCTCCAATTCCAGCCTCGCCTTAGGGTGGCCTCTAGGGCTGAAAATCGGACCGCGAGACGGAACCATGTCAAAGAGCATCAACATCCTGTCGGCCCGGTCCGCCAAAACGGCCGGGCCCGGAATCCATGCCGATGGCGGCAATCTCTATCTGGTCGTCGAACCTTCGGGGGCCAAACGTTGGGCTTTCATCTATCAGAAGGACGGTAAGCGCCGTGAGATGGGGCTAGGCGGCTTCAACTCGGTCAGCTTGGCTCACGCACGACAGGCTGCTGTCGACGCTCGAAGCTCGCTCGCCAAAGGCGTCGACCCCATCTCAGAAAGGCGTTTGCAACGGTCGAAGGGGGTCACTTTCGGTGCCTATGCCCCCAGCTTGGTAAAGACCCTCAAATCTCAGTGGAGGAACGCCAAGCATGTCTACCAGTGGGAACGGAGCATCAGCGTCCACGCGCTGCCCCTTCATGAAATCCCGGTCGCTGAAATCACGACGTCCCACATCTTGAAGCTGCTTAAGCCGCTCTGGTTGACGGTTCCGGAAACAGCGGAACGGACACGACAGCGTATCCAGAAGGTTCTCGACGCTGCCGAGGGTGAGGGGCTGAGGCAGGGGCCGAATCCCGCTCGGTGGGAAGGCTGTCTAGAGCACCAACTTCCCAAGCGGCGGAAGCTGACCCGGGGCCACCACCCGGCGATGCCCTTCGATGAAATCGGTGCCTTCATGAAACAGCTCGACCAACGCCCGGGTCTGGCGGCGAGAGCGTTGGAGTTCAGCGTGTTGACCGCCGCGAGGACCGGCGAAGTTATCGGAGCGCGCTGGTCAGAGATCGACGCGGCGAGCGCGGTGTGGACCATCCCTGCTAGCCGCATGAAGGGCGGCGTCGAACACCGCGTGCCGTTATCGACCAGAGCAATGGCAGCCTTGGCGCGAGTGACCCCCTCACCGGTGCCAGACGAATTCGTTTTCGCTGATCCCGGCGACGGCAAGCCCCTTTCGAACATGGCCATGCGGGCGCTGATGAAGCGGATGAAGTTTGACCGGTTTGCGGTGCACGGGTTTAGATCCACGTTTCGAGATTGGGCCGGCGAGCTGACCGACTTCCCTTGGGAGGTCGTAGAAGCCGCACTCGCCCACAAGGTCGGAACCGACGTTCACCGTGCCTACCGGCGGGGCGATGCTCTCGAAAAGCGCCGCAACCTGATGGCAGCGTGGGGCGACTTCTGCGGACGGTCACCGGCACTCGTTGTGGCGAGCTAAGGTTTTCGAGTTTACCGATAGGGTCGGTCTGCCTTCATGAGACCAGCCGGGCGTCGGCGGAATGTCGAGATCAGGGTCAACCGTGACAGCAAGACCATCCGCAAAGAAGGGGAAGAGGGCCGGCCGCTTCACTGCCTCCGAAGGGTCCTCGCCCACTTTTGCCGGTGAGAGGCCTCTCACCTCGTTCGAAGAAGGTGCGGCTCTTTTCAGGCAGGCTGCAGATCGACCTGGTGAGGCGCTGATGGCTACGCTGGACGAAATCTTTGATGCCGCTGATGAAATGCAGAGGAGGCTAGGCGGCGACTTTCTTGACCCGAACTCTGCGGCATCCTTCGTACTGCGCATTCATTCTGCATCGGGCAGCATACGCTGGCGGGTAATGAACGCCGAAGTAGATCCGCCTGACCCCATACTGCTTGCAAACGACGTGATGAATCTCGCGCGTCTGTTTCACGCCATGTCGATCGAATTTGGCGAGGGCCACAGCATTGGGTCTTGGCGAGAAATGGGTGGCCACCAGCGCCAGGGCGGTGCGGCGAACGCGGCCCGCAGGCGGAACGAAAATCGGGTAAGGCGGGATGCTTGGCAACAGGACGCCAAGGCACTTTGGGCCAAAAAGCCCCGCCGGTCAGTCAGTGAGATCGCTCAGATACTGAGCAATAGGTACGGCCCCGATTCACCGCTATCGGCCTCGGCGAATACCATCCGCCTCGTTCTGAGAAAACCTGATGGGGAGCAGTCCACGCCATCAGCCCCGGGTGACACCTAGCGTCCCGGCACATACGGCAGGACGATCGTCGTTCAACGATGTGCAGGAGAAGCCTAATGGCAAACCAGTACGTCAGACCGTACGCGCTTACCGTCGAAGGGGCTGTCCGCCACACAGGACTGAGCCGGACGCGCATCTACAACCTGATCAAGCAGGGCGAGCTCGCCTCCTTCACAATCGGCAGCCGCCGCATGTTCCTCGTCGAAGTCCTGGACGCCTTCATGGACAAGTTGGCGTCGCAGACCGACATCCACTTCGTTCCGAACGAAGAATAGAGGGCCGTTCCAAACTGTCCTATCTCGACACTTACGTGGTGGGCTCGACTCCTCAACTTCGGACGATGGGTAAAATTTCCATATTACAATGACTTAAACGTCGGAGGTGTGTGGCGATCGCGTTCCGTCGCCCGCAAGATACAATAGATAGTGCAGCAATGGATCATCTGACCAAGCCCCGTGGGGCCTACGGGGGGTCTTCGGACCGAAAGGACAGAAAGTCCGTTCGCCTGTCGGCGGCCCAACGCGCCAACGTCATCAAGGGGGCAGTCTATGCCGTGAGGACCGGCCTGTCCTTGAACCGCTTCATCACGATCAACTGGGCGGCCGCTAAGGTGCCTGACGGGCGCTTGGCCACCTCGCTCCTCATGAAGCGGACGGGAGACTGGCTACGCCTTCGCGGGGTGCCTCTGGCTTACATTCGGGTACGGGAGGGCACCGGAGGAGACCACGTCCACATCCTCCTCCACGTGCCGAGTGAACTTGTTCCCGCCTATGGTCGCGAACAGCGGCGGTGGTTGCGAGTCCTCGGGGTCGGCACCGTGAAGGGATCGGTGAAGACCATCCCCGTGGGACGAAGCTACTCGGACTACCTGTCGGTCCCCGCCGCATACGCGGAAAACCTCCGTACTGTCGTCAAGTACCTGATGAAGCCAGGTCGGGAGACCGGACCCGTGAGAGGTCTCCGAGCGAGCGTTTCGGAAAGCTTGAACCACCACGCTCGGCGCGGATTTGTCAGCGGCCGCCACCGACGGATGCCCGTGGCAATAGCAGAACGCTAAGCCGACAAGCCCGGATTCCGGGCCACTGAGAGGGTCGCGCGCCCCCTCCGCTACAGGGCAGAGGGAGCGGAGCGTAAAGTCCCTCTCTCACGTCCTATCCTGTTTGGCACATTCTTCGAGGGCCGCCGATGAGAGCGAAAGGCCCCGACACCTGCCGGCCTCGCGCCCGACCCGCCCGCGCTCGCCCACCCACGCACAGGCACCCACGCACAGGCACGCACGCGAGAGGCGCGCCCCCCTTAGCCGTTACAGCAGGATCGACAGGGCCCCGTCTGGCAGAGCCCGCTGCAGGCCACTCGCCTCTTCCCAAGGGGCCCGCATCCAGACATCCCGTTCTTCCTCAGTCGTTAGGATCACTGGCATCGCCTTGGGGTGGACCGACCTGACCGGTTCGGACGGCTCCGTGGTTAGGAAGGCGAACAGGTCTGTGGTCTCGACCCCAGTCTTGATCTTCCGGACTCCTGACCAGCCGCGCAGGTGAATACCGGCGAACACGGCCAGGGGGTCTTCGCCCGGCAAGGCGAACCAGACCGGGTTGTACTTGCCCTCGGCGTCGCGACCAGGCTCGCTGAAAGCGGTGAACGGGACTAGGCATCTATGCTCCGGCGTCAGCCAGGGCTTCCAGTGCGAGGAGCTGGTGTTGCGTACGTTGGTTGTGCCGGCGTCCGGCTCCATCTGCAGCAGGGCGTCGAAGTCGACCTCCTTGCCCTTAGCGCGCAGCTTGTCCGCGCGCTTAGCCGCTGCGTCGAACAGGGCCTTTTTCGACGACGGCATGCCCCAGCGCGCCAAGGCCAGAACACGGCGGCCGTCTTCCCCGTGGCGCACGATCGGGGCTGGATAGTCGGGATAGGTATCGCGTGGCTCTACGTTGCCGGCCTGGTTCTCCATAGCTCTGGTGAGCGCTAGGATGTCGCTGGGGCCCGAGCGCATGCGGTAGAGGTTGCACATGGCCAAAGCCTGACACAGGCCCCTCGTGGTGTGGAGTCAGGCGATCAGCCTTCGAGGTCACCCTCTTCCGCGCCGGCCTCGTGCGGATACGTCGACTCGTAGATCTCCGCGACCGTGCGACCGTCAGCAGCGCGCCAATGGCGACCGGGCTGGACGGCGTAGGGGGCACCCGAGCAGATCTGCTGGGCTCGCGTGAGAGACACCACCTCGTCCCTGAACCGGACCTTTTTGGCTTCGACAATTTCAGCGGTCTCGCCCGTGGCAATGTGTGACAGGACCGAGCCGACAGGCAGGCCCATCTCGTCAAAGTTCATGGGCGGCCGCCGCTTGGTCTGTTCGAACTTGCGCTCTGCGGCGTAGGCGAGGGGCTCCTCTTTCTCGACCTCCTTCTCGACCGCTGCTTCTGTCTCGCCGGTGACGTCCGTCCCTGGGAAGGCTTCGAGAAGGGCGATCAACCGGAACGCCTCGATGGCGAAGAACTCCCGTGCCGGATTGACTCGGTCTCTGCCGAAGGCGACATGAAGCGCGCGCTCGACCTTCATCGGGTCTTGAACTCGGCGAGCGGCGGCAACCCTGAACGGCAGCGGTACACCGGTGGCGCGGCTCAGTTCCGCAACCCGGCGCTCGGCCGACTCGCCCGAAGTCCGACCGATTTTCACGAGCCCCGGCATGGCTTCGTTGGTCAGGACGTAAACAATACCGTCAGACGGGTTCGACACGGGGGGCTCGTACATCGGGAGGTCTCGACACAGGGATGGCTGGCGTAAGCCTAGCAGCGAGTGGGTGAGCCTGCACCGACCATGGTGGTCCGGAAGCCGGCCCCGAAGAAAGGTTCTGATCAGAGCATATGAAGACCGCGATTGACGTCATTGGTGACATCCACGGGCATGCCGATCGCCTTGAAGTGCTGCTCTCCACGCTGGGATATGCCCATCGCTCGGGTGCTTGGCGTCACCCAGATCGCACTGCCATTTTCGTCGGTGACTTCGTCGATCGTGGCCCGGGCCAGCTACCCACTCTCGAAATCGTTCGCGCGATGACCGAGGCGGGTTCGGCTCGCGCCGTCATGGGCAATCACGAGTTCAACGCCATCACATGGGCGACCCCCGACCCTCTGCGCCCTGGCGAATATCTGCGGAACCGCCACGGTACCAAGGGTGAGAAGAACCGACAGCAACACCAGGCCTTCCTGGCCGAGGTGGGCGAAGACAGCGCCGAACATCACCGCTGGATCGAGTGGTTCATGGCCCTGCCCCTTTGGATCGAGGAGCCGGGTTTCAGAGTGGTGCACGCCTGTTGGAGTGCCCGGCACGTTGAGGCCTTGACCCCACACCTGACGGCTGACGCTTGCCTGACACCGGCCCTAGTCGAGAAGGCAAGCCGAAAGGGCTCGACCGCGTTCGAGGCCGTCGAGACGCTTTTGAAGGGAGCGGAGGTCGAACTGCCCGCCGGTCAAACCTTCACCGATAAAGATGGTCACGTCCGCAGCTCCATCAGGACGCAGTGGTGGAACCCCAGCCTGAACACCTACGCGTCGACCTACATCGGACCACCGGGTGTCGAACTCCCCGCCCTGCCGCTGCCGGTCGCCGAGGTGATCCCCGAGCCCGATCGCCCAACTTTCATCGGCCACTACTGGTTCGACGGCACCTTGGAGCCGGCGTCGCGCCGCGTGGCCTGTGTCGACTACAGCGTGGCAATGAGGGGTCGGCTTGTTGCGTACCGGTTTGACGGGGAGCCCGAGTTGACCGCTGCGAACTTCGTGGCGGTCTGACGTTGATTGCGGCGGTCGATAGCCTTGCCCCTT
>Ga0247831_1002258_pt1 | contig 32080 bp, 33 predicted proteins | sample LaCruzMarch2015__9_FD_192406 | JGI IMG/M metagenome (GOLD analysis project Ga0247831, IMG submission 192406) | Freshwater microbial communities from meromictic Lake La Cruz, Castile-La Mancha, Spain - LaCruzMarch2015_1m | ecosystem: Environmental > Aquatic > Freshwater > Lake | place: Spain...
GTGCTGACCAATTGATGAGCCGGTGTATGGAGCTAAGTATTTAAATCCAGCCGGATCAGATGCCGGGGCTGCCACAATAGTTGTGTACTCCATTGCACCGGCTGCTTCTAGTGAACCTTTAACCGCAGCAATTGTTGAACCCTTTTGACCAATTGCAACATAAATACATTTAACCTGCTTCTTTGGATCCCCACTCTTCCAGTTCTCCAATTGGTTAATAATTGTGTCAACTGCAATTGCAGTTTTACCAGTCTGGCGATCACCAATAATTAACTGACGTTGTCCACGGCCGATCGCAGTCATTGAGTCAATCGCTTTAATTCCAGTTTGCATTGGCTCTTTAACTGGTTGGCGTTGCACTACAGATGGTGCTTGAATTTCAAGTGCACGAGTTGCTTCAGCTTTAATCTCGCCTTTGCCATCAATTGGCCGGCCAAGTGCGTCAACTACGCGACCAAGGAAACCATCGCCAACTGGAACAGAGAGAATTTCTTCAGTGCGACGAACAGTTGTTCCTTCTTCAATTCCGGTGAACTCACCCAAAATAACTACACCGATTTCGCGAACATCTAAGTTCAGCGCTAGTCCTAGTGTGCCATTTTCAAACTTTAATAACTCATTTGTCATTGTTGATGGCAGACCTTCAACACGAGCGATGCCATCACCTGCCTCAGTTACGCTACCAATTTCATCTTTAACTGCAGCGCTTGGTTTGTATGCAGCGACATGTTTTGCCAGTGCATCCCGAATCTCGGTCGGGCTGATCTTAACTTCGGCCATCTTCTCTCTCTCTTCTCTTGAAAATAACAGATACTTTCGTATCTGTTAAAACTAACTTACGAGCGCTCTGCCCGCTTCTGCTAAACGATTAACTACGGTGCCATCAATAACATAATCGGCGTATCTAATTGAGATACCGCCTAAAACCTTTGGATCTATCTCAAGATTTATCCGAACATCTTTACCTACCTGCTTGGAAAGAGTACTTACCAGCTTTGCTAATTGAGAATCACTTAACTCAACCGCACTCTTAACATGGGCGACCACTTGATCTTTGCGGGTTGAAACATAGTGCGCATAAGCAGCTAATGTGGCATCAATACTTCGGCCCCGACGAAGAGTTACCACGCGGCGCAGCAGGTTTATAGTTGAAGTTAAGTAATTACCGTTAACAATTGCCTCCAACAACGACACTTTACTTTGGTCAGTATCAGCTGAAGTGTTTAATGCTTGTCGCAGCTCTGGATTAGCTCTTAATACCTGTGCAAAATCAAATAGTTGGCTCTCAACTTTTTCTAACTCACCGTTTTTATCTGCGCAAGCACTCTCAGCCTGAACTGCCAGATTTTCAATTGCATCTGCAATCTCACCAGGATTAGACCAGCGAAGCGCTGATGCGCTTGCCAATAATGCTTGGGCTTGGCTGCTGATATTTTTGCCAAATAAGTTTAAGATTAATTCGGCCTTAGCACTCACTTCACGGGCGTTATCAGTTAGCGCTCTTCTTACACCAATTGATGTGCTCAAAACTGTGAGGATTGTAAACAAATCACTGGCAAAAACGGCAGCATCACTAGCGGATTGTTTATTCACAATCTCATCCATTGATTTACGCAAAGTCTGCACTGAAACTCTGCTGGAGCCGCCTAATACCTTCATAATTATTTACTTTTCTCCAGATCTGCAATAAAGCGATCAACTATTCGAGATTGACGAACCTGATCATCTAATGCTTCGCCAACTATTTTTCCGGCCAACTCAGTTGCAAGTGCACCAACCTCATTACGAAGTGAGGTGATCGCTTGTTGACGCTCAGCCTCAATCGCAGCGGTAGCTGCGGCGGTGATTCGAGCAGCTTCGACATTTGCCTTAGTGCGTAGCTCTTCAAGAATTGCCGCACCTTGAACTCTGGCATCTTCGCGAATTTTTTGTGCTTCACCTTGAGCATCAGACAGTTGGGATGTGTATTTTGTTAACGCAATTTCAGCTTCACGTTGCGCCTTTTCAGCACGTTCAATTCCACCGGTAATTGCATCAGTTCGCTCGGCATATGCCTTTTCAAACTTTGGCACAACCTTTGAACGCAGAACTAAGAACAACAAAATAAATGCGACAAACCCAGCAATTAACTCTGCAGTGTGCGGAATTAATGGGTTAGCACCTTCACCTGCTGCCCAGTAAGTTAAATTTCGATTCAACATGATTTAAGAATCGCTATTTATTAGAGAACGAAGGCTAGTACTAGTCCGAATAATGCCAAGGCCTCAGCAAGTGCGAAACCAAGGAATGCAATTGGCTGTAGCACGCTACGAGCCTCTGGCTGACGAGCTACTCCGCTGATATATGCAGCGAAGATCATTCCAACAGCTAGTGCAGGTCCAATTGCTGCCAGACCGTAACCAACTACGTTAAGTGATCCTGTCATTTCTTTTCCTCTTTCTGTTTTTTAGGTGTGTGTGCTTTTGGTACTTTTCCCGCTACCTACTGTTTTTAACTAATGTTCATCCGCGAGTGCTCCGGCAATAAACATGGCAGTTAAAAGTGTGAATATATATGCCTGAAGGCATTGCACCATAAATTCAAAGAAGGTAAGCACGATTCCAAAGGCAAAGGCAAATGGTGCGACTAATTGAGTTCCAATTGCTCCTTGTAGTAGGTAATCTCCACCTAGGAAGAAGACTAGAAGCAGTAAGTGACCGGCAAACATATTTGCAAACAAACGAAGTGAGAGAGTAAGCGGTCTTACCAATAGATAGGTAGAGATCTCAATTGGGGTCAAGATTACGTAAACCGGTTTAGGCACCCCAGGTGGGAACATAATCTCTTTGATGTATTTCAGTAAACCTTTATGTTTAATTCCAACGTAGTGAAAGACTACAAAAGTAAGTATTGCTAATACATATGGGAATGAAACCCTAGACATGGTCGGGAATTGCAACACTGGGATAATTCCAAATAAGTTATTAGTTAAAATAAAAGTAAAAAGGGTGAAGAGATACGGCACAAAGCGCATAAATTCATGGCCGATAATCTCTTGACCTAGATTGTTTCTTACAAAACCATAAACAGATTCACCCGCATATTGAAGCTTTGATGGAACAACTGCAGCTTTTCTAGAGGAGCGAATGAAAAATACTGAAACTAAAATTACAGATAGGAAAACTAAAAGAATTGGCTTAGTGGTAAATGGGTTGTCACCAAAAACTGGTGGTAATTCGAAATCGGCTGTACTAGGCGGCTTGAAGCCATCTTCTGCTGCTAACCACACACCCACGTAAATCTCCAAAATAGTAGTTACTAATTCTGCCGAGACTTCTTAAAAAACGATCTTTACCAGCTAGCCATTAGGGAGGGTGGCTATGGGCGAAACCCTATTAGATCGGCAGGTTACTGTGAAATTAAGAAGGGTATCTAAAGCCGGACCTGAGAAGTTTTGTTGATCTTAATCGCGCCCAAAGCGTAGCCAGACTAGATAAATAGATGCTCCCGCTCCCAGCAACATACCTACTAATACCAGGTAGGTGGTGCCAAGCCAGCGATCTAGCCCCCAGCCAATTCCACCCCAAATCAGCAGACCAGACATTAGATAGCCAACAATTGACCAAAGAGCATTTTCTTCATTCTGAGAGTGGATTCGGTGCTGCTTATCTGAATTCTCTTTGCTCATTAACTTTGTCCTTCCTTTTTTGGTAGCGGTAAATTAACTCGCAACTTTAGAAAGCTACGAATCTCACCCAGTAACCACGCCATGGTAATCAATATTGTACAGATGGCAAAACTTGCTCGATCAACTGTGCTGCGTTCGGTAAATTTTGTGACCAATAGGAGAAATACCCCCATGAAAATTACCTTTGCAAAGTAGGAGAACATCGCCAGTGCCATAGTTGCCATTGGATCTAAATCTCTTGAAACTCTTGCAACAAGTAGGTGAATACTAAAGAAAATTATTACGGTAATCGATGCTAGTAGCGCACCTAACAAACCAGCTCTGCCATTTACAACACTCATTGTAATAATTAGAAATAGTGCCACAACTGAAGATGGCAGGATTGCTCCTTTCCAAAGAGTGGTATCACTAGATACATTTTCATTCATTAAGCACCAACTTTTTGCTTATTTGTTTTAATCACAAGGAGAGAAATTAGAAATATAACCACCCCAGAAATAATCGCTATCCAAATTGGCACAAATGCTGAGATAACAGTTGGAAGTGCGAACATGGCGGTCCAAAGATATAAAATTACGGTTGTTCGCTGCTGACTAACACCCATTCGCATTATTCGATGGTGCAGGTGCTCACGATCTGCCGAAAATGGTGAGCGACCAGCCTTTACTCTTCTAACTATTGCCATCACAAAATCCAATAACGGGATTGCTAAAATAGTAAATGGCAGGAGTAGTGGCAGAAGTGCTGTACCACCATTTTCTTCAGTGATTGCAGTGGCATCTACCTGGCCAGTTAAAGTAATTGCAGAGGCGCTTAACAAAAGCCCTAAAAACATTGCACCAGAGTCACCCATAAATATCTGGGCTGGGTGAAAATTATGAGGCAAGAAACCAAGACATAAACCAATAACTACTGCCGTAATTAATGATGGTGCACCTGCACGATTTAAACCATTTATCACTGCTAATAGATATGAAAATGCAAAGAATGAACCAGCACAAATCATTACTATTCCAGTAGCAAGCCCATCTAAGCCGTCAACAAAGTTAATCGCATTGATAACAACCATCACAAACAAGACTGTTAATAGCTGGCCGATGTTTGTTGGAAGTGTTGTAATACCATTAATTGGCAACCAAAGGATCTGAACTCCATAAATCAGCAATATTCCAGCAGCTAGTGCTTGGCCAGCAAACTTTGTAATTGGATCTAAATCAAATCGGTCATCCAATAATCCAAGAAATAATATGAATGTACCGCTTAGAAAAATACCAGTCGCATCTGATCCAAATGATTTATGTACTAATGGCAGGTAATTTACGATCACTAGCGTTAGCGCCATTGCCAGCCACATCGCTAATCCACCCCATCTTGGAGTTGGCTCTAAATGAACATCTCGGGATCGAATTGCAGTTACTGCGCCAGCTTTAATTGCGAGATCTCTAACAAGCGGGGTAATTAAATATGTGATTACTGCGGCAAGTAGGACGGTTACTAAATACTCACGCATTGGCTTAGTACTTTAGTTTTTAGGCTCTGGATAAACCGGAAACTTTTTAGTTAATTGATGAACTTCAGCTCTAATTTCTTTCGCTTTATTCTCATCTGCGCCATCTTTAATCGCTCGAGCAATAAAGCCTGCAATCTGTTTCATCTCAGGTTTTCCCATACCTTGGGTAGTAGTTGCCGCAGTTCCAACTCGAATACCACTTGTTACTGCAGGAGTTTCAGGGTCATACGGAATTGAATTCTTGTTTAATGACAGCCCAGATGCTCCGCATCTTTCATCAGCTACTTTGCCATTAACACCGGTTGAGCGAATATCTATTAAAGCTAAATGTGTTTGCGTGCCACCAGATACTGCTCGCATTCCCTCTGCCTCTAGATCCTTAGCCAGGGCTTGGCAATTTTCAATTACATTCTTTGCATAGTTTTGATACTCAGCAGTTGCGCACTCTTTAAGTGCAACTGCTTTACCAGCTACCGCACTCATTATTGGCCCGCCTTGCATGCCTGGAAAAATTGCTTTATCAATAGCGGCAGCATGTTTTTCCTTAGACAAAATCATTCCACCTCGTGGACCGCGTAACACTTTATGAGTAGTAAAGGAAACAACATCTGCGTGTGGAACTGGCGACGGGATCGCTTTACCGGCAACTAAGCCAATAAAGTGAGCAGCATCAACCCACATAATTGCACCAACCTCATCACAAATTTGGCGCACCTTTTCAAAATCAATCAAACTTGGATAGGCAGTTGCTCCTGAACAAATCATCTTCGGTTTATGTTCAATAGCCAGATCTCGCAGCTGATCGTAATCAATTAACTCATTATCTTGACGAACACCATAGGAAACCACATTGAACCATTTACCAGAGAAATTGACCTTTGAACCATGAGTTAAATGTCCGCCGTGCGGAAGTGACATCGCAAGCACAGTGTCGCCAGGTTTTGTAAATGCCTGATAGACCGCAACATTTGCACTGGCACCTGAATGTGCTTGTACATTGGCATGCTCGGCGCCAAATAATTTTTTAGCACGATCAATCGCAATTACTTCAACCTTATCTACCTCTTCGCAGCCACCGTAATATCTTTTGCCTGGATAACCTTCGGCATATTTGTTTGAAAGTGTTGAGCCCATTGCTGCCAGCACAGCCGTTGATGTGAAATTCTCACTCGCAATTAATTGCAGATCATGACGCTGGCGTTGCAGCTCAGAGATAACAACTGCGGCAATCTCTGGATCCTGTTTTTCCATGGCAGAAAAATCTGGACCATAGTAATTTTCAGTGTGGGACATAGCGCTTAGCCTAAAGGTTAGTTGCGGAAATAGAAGGAATTACCGCTTGTAATTCTTCGATGCTGATCGCACCTACTCGCTTAACTGTGATTTCATTCTCAGATATCTCAAGCCAAGTTGATGCTGGCCCGGCACCTAAAACCCCTTCATCAAATATTGCTCCAACATCACTTTCATAAATTGGCAGCTTTGTTAAGTCTTTAACTACCGGCTTTCCAATCAATGAGACAGATGCTACTGCCAGTGGGCCTGTGGATTCTAAAATTCTATTTAAAAATTTCCGATTTGGAACTCTGACATTTACTTTACCCAATCTTTGCTCATCACCTAGATCCCAACTTAATCCAGGTTGGCAATTTACTGTCACTGATAATAATCCTGGCCAAAATTTAGCTAACAGTTGATCTACATTTATATTAGAAACTTTTGCAATACCAGAAAGCACTTTTATATCCCTGATAAATACTTGAGCGGCAACACCTGTTTGATCACCCCGTAATATATGCACTGCTTTTACCGCATCTTTATCAAAGGCATTTGCCAGATAGATATAGCCAAACTCTGCTGCAACCACTATTACTTCACCGGCATTTAGGTACCTAACTGCAGTAGCAACCGCCTCAATTAATTCGACCTCTCCTGCCCCAGTTAAAACGACGCGCTCAGCCATAAAACTCTTATCGCTTTCTTGCGCTTGTGAATCTATCGCGACCATTTAAGTCTGCGTGGGTTTGGGCATTTGAAAACTGCGTCGACAATGACTCTCTAACTAATTCACCTTGTTTTTCATGGTGCTCCATAATGAAATATCCACCTGGCTTTAACAATCGCTCAGCTGCTGCAATAAATAACTTTGGAATTTGCATTCCATCTACCGCGCCACCAAATAGCGCATCACCTGGTTCAAAATTTGCAACTTCAATTGGCAGCTTTTCATCATTTGGAATATATGGTGGATTTGCTACAACTAAATCGGATTTGACATCTGGTAGAGCGGTTTGTACATCCTCGATTACTACTCTAATTGGCAGGTCATACTTTGCAATATTTTTATTTAACCAAACCGCAGCCTCTGGTGATTTTTCTACCGCCACCATACTTACTTTTAAACCTTTTAGAGATGCCTCAGATGCAATTGCAATACTGATAGCACCGCTTCCAGCACCTAAATCAACAACGCTCTTTGGTAACTCTTTATCTGAATCTGAGTTTAAAACTCCTATTACTCGATCGACAATTAATTCAGTTTCTGGCCGAGGAATTAATACTCCCTCGCCAACCTCTAAATCTAAGAATCTAAATGGGGCACTGCCGGTTATATATTGCACTGGTCGGCCCATTAATCTTTGGCTTATCAATTCATTATATTCGCCAGAAATCTTTTCTTGATCTGCATATGAAAGTTCAATTATCTGGCTGTGGATTTGCTTGCGTGATACGCCAAGCAAATGTGCTAATAATATTTCAGCATCTACCGTTGCAATTTGGTTTTTTTCAAATTGCGAAAATGCTGCTCTTAACAGCTCTTTCAAGAGTTACCTGCCGATAATTTCGAGGTGCGATCAGCATCAAGCAATGATTGAATTACAGCATCTAAATCTCCATTCATAACTGAATCTAAGTTATTAGCTTTGTAATTAACCCGGTGATCACTTAATCTGTTTTCTGGGAAGTTATAAGTCCTAATTCGCTCGCTTCGATCTACCGTTCTGACTTGGCTTTTACGTTCAGCAGAGGCAATTCGCTCCGCCTCTTCTTGAGCTGCAGCCAACATACGGGCACGTAAAATACGAAGTGCAGACTCTTTGTTCTGCAATTGACTCTTCTCATTCTGACAAGAGACCACAATGCCAGTTGGTACATGTGTAATTCGCACAGCAGAGTCAGTGGTGTTAACGCTTTGCCCACCAGGGCCAGAGGAGCGATAAACATCGATTCGAAGATCATTCATATTAATATCAACATCAATCTCTTCTGCCTCTGGCAAGATTAAAACTCCAGCCGCTGAGGTATGAATTCTTCCTTGCGATTCAGTTTCTGGTACTCGCTGAACTCTATGTACGCCGCCTTCAAACTTTAATTTTGCGTATGGGGTCTGTCCAGGTTTTGCTACGCCCTTTGATTTAATAGCAACTGACATATCTTTATATCCGCCCATATCACTTGGCGTTGTATCAATTACTTCAACTTTCCAACCTTGTTTTTCGGCAAAACGTGAATACATTCGAAATAAATCTCCAGCAAATATTGCCGACTCATCCCCACCTGCACCAGCCTTTATTTCCATAATTACATCACGATCATCATTTGGATCTCGAGGCAGTAATAACTCCTCTAAGGTTGCAGCGGCTTCATCCAAAGTAGTTTCAAGTGCTGCAATTTCTGAAGCAAATGCAGGATCAGATTCTGCTAACTCTTTGCCGGCAATTAAATCCTCTTCCGCTAATTTATAGGCACGATATCCGGCAATAACTGGTCCGAGTTGGGCATATCTTTTTCCAAGCGAACGTGCTTTATTTTGATCTGCGTGAATAGATGGATCAGCCATCTGCGCTTCAAGTGATTCATACTCAGCTAATAATTCAGGTACTTTGCCAAACCGCTCCATCTGATCCTCCTTATCCCTTAGAAAATTAATAGAAATTAAAAAAGAGAGCGCACCTCATCTTTCGATGATTGGTGCGCTCTCTTTAAGAAAACTACTTAGTGCCGCTTTTATCAATCTTTCCAAATCTCTCTTGGAACTTAGCTACCCGACCGCCCGTATCAAGAATTCTTTGCTTACCGGTATAGAAGGGATGGCATACTGAACAAACTTCAACATAGATTGAACCAGTCTCTTTAGTGCTGCGGGTAGTGAAAACTTCACCGCAACCACAAGTTACTTTGGTCTCGACATACTGTGGGTGGATCTCGTTCTTCATATTTCTCCTTGATTATTACTGGATCAAGTTTTGGTTAGAAAACTTGTGAACCAGTAGGACTAGTGAAGTACTAGAGGGGTGTAAGAATAACTCCTAAATACAGGCGAGCAAAATTTGCGCCTGTTTAAGCGTCAGCACTCTCTTTATTGCTTGATCCACTAGCTGTTGGGCTTTCTCCGCCAGTTGTGGTCTTTTGAATCTGAAGTAAGAACTCAACATTTGATTTAGTTCCCTTCATCTTCTCAAGTAATAACTCAAGTGCTTGCTGTGGCTCAAGTGCGTGTAGTACGCGACGCAAACGCCAAACAATGCTTAACTCTTCAGTTCCCATCAAGATCTCTTCCTTACGAGTACCAGAAGCAACTACATCAACTGCTGGGAATATTCGCTTATCAGCAAACTTACGATTGAGAATGAGCTCCATATTTCCAGTTCCTTTGAACTCTTCGAAAATAACTTCATCCATCTTTGAGCCAGTATCAACTAGTGCAGTTGCCAAAATAGTTAATGAGCCACCATTTTCAATATTACGGGCGGCACCAAAAAACTTCTTTGGTGGATAAAGAGCGGCAGAGTCAACACCACCGGAGAGAATTCTTCCAGAAGCTGGAGCTGCAATGTTGTACGCACGTCCAAGGCGAGTAATTGAGTCAAGTAGTACAACTACGTCATGGCCTAATTCAACTAATCTTTTTGCACGTTCAATTGCAAGCTCTGCAACTGTAGTGTGGTCATCTGCTGGGCGATCAAATGTTGAAGCAATTACTTCACCCTTTACTGACCTTTGCATATCAGTTACCTCTTCAGGGCGTTCATCAACTAGAACAACCATTAAGTGACACTCTGGGTTATTAGTTGTAATTGCATTTGCAATTGACTGCAAAACCATAGTCTTACCAGCTTTTGGTGGAGAGACGATCAAACCACGTTGTCCCTTACCAATTGGTGAGATTAAATCGATGATTCGAGTTGTTAGAACATTTGGCTCTGTCTCAAGACGTAATCTTTCTTGCGGATAAAGCGGAACTAACTTTGAGAATTCAACTCTTTCTTTTGCATTTTCTGGCTCAACACCATTTACGGTTTCAACCTTTACTAATGCACTAAATTTCTCACGTCGCTCACCCTCTTTTGGTTCGCGGACAGATCCAGTGATTACATCACCTTTGCGCAGGCCATACTTTCTAACCTGTTGCAGTGAAACATAAACATCATTAGGTGATGGCAAATATCCACCAGTTCTAATAAATGCAAAGCTATCTAAAATATCTAGTAAGCCGCCGACTGGAAGTAATACATCATCTGGGCCGATGACAATTTCACGCTCTTCGCGATTACCACGATTGCCCCGGTCACGATTTCTATCCCGACCGCGATCTCTGCGGTTATTGTCACGATTTCCAAAACGACGGTTGTTGTTGTCACCACGGTCTGAGTTGTTGTAGCTGTTGGATGAATTATTGTTTGAATTATTTGAGTCGTTATCAGAATCAGAATCGTTTTCTTCAGAATCAGTGTTGTTGTTCTTACTGTTTCGATTGTTCTGTCGTTCCATACGACGAGCCTCTCGTTCGTTTTTAGCGGCTTCGCGATTCGCGGCCTGCAGATCACCAATGGATTGGACTAGATCTGCTTTTTTAAGTGTGGAGGCATTTTCAATTCCTAATTGACCAGCAACTTTCTTAAGGTCACCTAAAGCCATGTCCACTAACTCAACCGCATCTGCGCGGTTAGTTGATCTCTTCTCTGCCATTTATAGATTGCCATTCTTTCTTTATTTTTATTACCCGAATATGGGTAGTCCGCAAAAAATATGTTTTAATTTTTGGGATTTTTACTTATTTATATGTCGCACTTTCCGACAGAGGTAAATCTACCACACCTATTTTGAATAGGGAAGATGGGCTACTGCACCCCAGCCTTTGCAACGGCTAACTTCATAGCGGTAAAGCCAGGGGCGAGGGAGGCGACTTGATCGATCTCATCCTCAGAACCAGCATAAAGAACCATGACTGAAGGACCAGCACCGGATACAACTGCAGCTAAACCTGCACCTCTTAACTTCTCTACCAGTGCAATGGTTTTAGGCATAGCTGGCTCTCGGTATTTTTGGTGCAGTAAATCTCCAGTTGCCGTAAACAAAAGATCTGGTCGCTCAGCTAGTGCATGCACCAGGAGAGCGCTTCTAGATGAATTCAATACCGCATCTTGATGAGAGATTGTCTCAGGTAATAATTTTCTCGCTTTAGAGGTTGCTAATTGATTATCTGGCACAAGCAGTAGTGCTCTGATTCGATCATCAACTTTTAAACTAACTGCCCGGCCAATATTTTTAGCCGCTCCAGTTGGATCAATTGAACTTTCAAGCCATGCAATTGTTGCGCCACCATAAAATGCTGCCGCCACATTATCTGGATGACCCTCAAGCTCAGTAGCTAATGTAATTAAATCCTCATCGCTCATATATTGCTCACCAGTTAAAACAAGTGATCTTGCAAGTGATAACCCGCCCACAATTGCCGCCGCAGATGAGCCAAGACCTCTACCGTGTGGAATTACATTTAATGCGCGAAGTGCGATGCCTCTTGGCTTACTTCCCATATGTTCAAAGCCATGCATCATGGCTTTGATTACTAAATTCTTTGCATCCTTCTTAACTTCATCCGCACCTTCTCCAGTCACATCAACATCAAAGGTTGGATCATCTAGAACCTGTGCGGCATATCTATCTCGCAACTCAAGTGCTAAGCCAAAGCAATCAAAACCTGGACCAATATTGGCACTACTTGCCGGCACACTAACTTGTGCCATAGTCGCCTTAAAGGTTAAGCCGCTGGTATTTCTTTTAGCTGCCATTACTTAAGTCCGATTACTTTTGCGGCTCGCTTCATATCAACTGGAATGACAATCGGCTTGCCAGCACTGTTTAATACCCATTGAACATCTTTTAAGCCATTACCGGTTACGGTAACAACAATTGTTTTTCCTTTTGGTAACTTCTTTTGAGCTTTTTTCTTGATCAATCCAGCAATTCCTGCAGCACTAGATGGCTCAACAAATACTCCTTCTTTAGCAGCAACTAAGTGATAGGCGCTTAAAATCTCTTTATCTGTGACTAAATCAATTAATCCTTTAGAACCAACTTGAGCAGCAACTGCTTGATCCCAAGAGGCAGGATTTCCAATACGAATTGCTGTTGCAATTGTCTCTGGATTTTTTACAATTTTATTGCGAACAATTGGCGCCGCCCCGGCTGCTTGGAAGCCCCACATCATTGGTAAATTCTTTGAAATGCCAGCCTTGCGATACTCCTGATAGCCCTTCCAATATGCAGTGATATTTCCAGCGTTACCTACAGGAAGTACATGAATGTCAGGAGCAGCTCCCAACATATCTACAACTTCAAATGCACCAGTTTTTTGTCCTTCAATTCTGAATGGGTTAACTGAGTTAACAAGGGAAACCGGATAATTTTCAGATAGTTGTTTAGCCAGTGTTAAGCAATCATCAAAGTTGCCTTTTACTTGCAGAAGTGTTGCACCATGTGCAATTGCTTGCGCTAACTTGCCCATAGCAATCTTTCCTTCTGGAACAAGTACTACTGGTTTCATTCCAGCTTTTGTTGCATAAGCCGCCGCACTTGCGCTGGTATTTCCAGTTGATGCACAGATAACAGCTTTAGCACCATCTTCAGCAGCCTTTGAAATTGCCATAGTCATTCCACGATCTTTAAATGAACCAGTTGGATTAGTACCTTCAACCTTTAACCAAATCTCATTTCCCAACATCTCAGATAAAATACATGCATAGACAAGTGGCGTACCACCCTCGCGCAAAGATATAACTGGAGTTTGATCAGTAACTGGTAGCCAGTTGCGATATTCATCAATTACACCGCGCCACTGATGGGCACCTTTTTTGCTAAACAACCCCATTAGTTAACACCTTCAACTCTAAGCACACTTGCGACATCGGTAACTGCAGGCAGCTTACTTAAATCTTTAACAGTTTCAGAAAGTGCTGATTCGGTTGAGCTATGAGTCATCACAATTAATTCAGCCTTATCTCCTGCACCAGTTTGTCTAACAGTTTGGATTGAAACTCCGTGTGAGGCAAAAACATGGGCAACTGACTCTAAAACACCTGGCTTATCTGCCACATTTAATCTTATTAAATAACGAGTTTTAGTCTGCCCAATCTTTGCAATTTTAAGATCTGCATAATCACTCTCTTTTGGTCCAATTCCGCCAGAGACCTTGTGTCTGGCTACAGCAACTAGATCGCCAAGAATTGCACTTGCAGTTGGCTCACCTCCCGCGCCCTTGCCATAAAACATTAATTGCCCAGCGGATTTAGCTTCGACGAAAACTGCATTAAATGATTCTCTAACTGACGCCAGTGGGTGAGTCCGAGAAATCAGCGCTGGGTGCACTCGAACTGAAATTTCACCCTCCGGAGTTAACTCCGCAATAGCTAATAACTTAATAACCATATCCATTGCTTTAGCAACCTTGACATCATTTGCAGTAATTTTTGTAATTCCTTCGCGGTAAACATCTGCATCACTTACCCGTGAGTGAAATGCCAGGCCAGCCAAAATTGCAGCTTTGGAAGCGGCATCAATTGCTTCAACATCAGCTGTTGGATCGGCTTCGGCAAAACCAAGTTGCTGTGCTTGCTTTAATGCATCATCAAAAGCAGTTCCACTTTCATCCATTTTTGTAAGAATGTAATTTGTTGTGCCATTAACAATTCCAATAATTCGATGAACCTGGTCACCAACTAAAGATTCACGAAGGGGGCGCAAGATTGGAATCGCACCAGCAACGGCTGCTTCGTAATATAAATCAACATTGGCATTATCTGCTGCGGCATAAAGTTCAGCACCTGCTTGCGCTAATAATGCTTTATTTGCAGTTACTACTGATTTTCCATTTTTTATTGCAGCCAAAATTAATTCTTTAGCTGGTGATATCCCACCAATAACTTCAATAATTAAATCAATCTCTGGATCATTAACAACAGATTTGGCATCATCGGTTAATAAGCTGCTAGAAATACCTTCACGTTTAGCATTTATGTTTTTTATAGCAACTTTTACTAACTCAAGATTTGCACCAGCCCTGGAAGTTAGATCTGATTTATTTTCAACAAGTAGGCGCGCGATTTGTGAGCCAACTACCCCACAACCGAGCATTCCTACTTTAAGTGTTTTCATCGGAGAAGTATCTCAAACTTATGGCAGTTGCCGTGGCGCTTGGACTACATCCAAATTAAGCAGATCTGCCTCATTTTCCCTGCGCAAAATCTGCCGTGCGGTGCCATTGATCACTGCAACTACCGCAGGACGAGGAATATGGTTGTAATTGCTAGCCATACTTCTGCCATATGCACCAGTTGCTGGCATTGCTAATAAATCACCAGATTTGATGTCACTTGGTAAATCAATTTCTGAGATCAAAATATCACCGCTCTCGCAATGCTTGCCAACAATTCTGCTAGAAATATTTTTAGCGCTAGATGTTCGATTAGCCAAAAAGGCAGAGTAAGTAGCGCCATATAAAGCTGGTCGAATATTGTCGCTCATGCCGCCATCAACTGATACATATCTGCGCTCTGATCCATTATCTAATGTGACAGATTTTGTGGTTCCAACTAAATATATTGTGGTTGTAGTTGGTCCAACAATTGCCCTGCCCGGTTCAATTGAAATTCTTGGAATAGCTAACTTTGCCTTGGCGCACTCTTCTTTAATTACAGCCGCAATAGCAGGTATTACTATTTCAGGTGCGATTGCAGTTTCATCCTTGGTGTAAGCAATTCCATACCCGCCGCCAATATTTAACTCCGGTAACTCTTTTGCGTATTTATCTCTAAATGTCGCCAGTACTGCCACAAGCCGTTTGGCGGCTAGATTAAAGCCATCTACCTCAAATATTTGCGAGCCAATATGACAATGTATTCCAGCCAAACTTAAGGAACTCTGCGCCATGCAATTTTCAATCGCATCTTGTGCTGCACCGGAAGCAATCGAGAACCCAAACTTCACATCTTCATGGGCAGTTGAGATAAATTCATGAGTATGAGCATCAACTCCGGGCGTTAATCTCAAATATATCTTTTGCACCTTATTTAAATCGTTGGCTATTTTTGACACTCTACTTATCTCATCAAATGAATCAATAACAATTGTGCCAACCCCTGCTTTCATTGCAGCACTTATCTCAACCTCAGATTTATTATTTCCATGAAACTCAATATCTGCCGCAGGAAAATCCGCAGCTAAAGCAACAGCTAACTCGCCACCACTGCAAACATCTAGACCAACCATTAACTCCTTTAACCACTTTGCAACCTCAACACTGATGAATGACTTAGCGGCGTAGTAGAGCTGTGAGTTTTCAAAGGCAGAAGAAATAGCTGATCGCCAGGCGTTAGTCCGCACATAAAAATCTGCTTGATCAATTACAAATAAGGGTGAGCCATACTCTTTCACAAGTTTTTCAGCCGAGCAGCCAGCAATAGATAAGACTCCGCCGGAGTTGTTTTCGCCATCAAATTTTAAATTACTGGAAAACAATGAGGTTGGATACTTCATATCACTTGCCATTACATCTTCTCCGGGGCGCTAACACCTAGCAAATCTAAACCATTACTTATTACTTGTGCGGTAGCACGTGAAAGACTGGCACGGGATGAGTTCAAATCTGTTGGTATTTCATCCCCTAGTGGCAATACTCGACAATCATTATAAAAACGGTGGTACTGACCAGCTACCTCTTCAATATATCTAGCAACCCGATGCGGTTGTCTCATCTCGGCGGCTGAGGCAACAATCTTTGGGTACTGAGCAAGTAAGCCAATTAACTCTCGCTCTCGTTCATGAGTTAATAGCTCTGGTGTGTAAAACTCTAATCCGTAATTGATTCCTAATTCTTTAGCATTTCTTAGCACCGCACAAATTCGGGCGTGAGCATATTGAACGTAATAAACCGGATTCTCATTGGTGTTTTTCTTTAGTAAATCAACATCCATCACCATTGGCGTATCGGTTGGATATCTAATCAATGTATACCGTGCCGCATCGGTGCCAACTTTCTCAACTAATTCTTCTAAAGTAATGATGGTGCCAGCTCTTTTAGAAAGTTTAAGCTCAGCACCTCCTTCCATAATCTTTACCATCTGCCCAATTAATATTTCAATATCTTTATTTGGATCATCCCCAGCGCATGCTGCGATTGCTTTAATTCGGCCAACATAACCATGGTGGTCCGCGCCCAACATGTAAATACATAAATTAAATCCACGCTCTCGCTTGCTTACGTAATATGCAGAGTCAGAGGCAAAGTAGGCAAATGTGCCATCAGATTTAATCATTACCCGATCTTTATCATCAGCAAAGTCGGTGGTACGAAGCCAGGTGGCACCCTCTTCTTCATAAACATGACCTAAGGATTTTAACTTTGTAAGTGTGTGATTAAAGAAATCATTTTCATAAAGGGTGCGCTCTGAAAACCAGGTATCAAAGTGAGTGCCGAAGTTATCTAGAACTTGTCGTTGTTGCTCAATTTGTAATTTATAACCTGCATCTCTAAATGCTGCCATTGCGTCATCACCAGTAAGTTTGCTAAAAGCTGGATTTTCTTTAATTATTTGCTTAGCTAAATCACCAATGTATTCACCGTGGTAGCCATTTTCTGGGATAGCTTTATTTTGTGAGGCAGCAAACAGGGATTGCCCAAAGAGATCCATCTGATTTCCACGGTCATTAATATAAAACTCGCGCAAAACTACAGCACCTGCTGCACTTAAAACTCTTCCCAATGAATCTCCAACTGCTGCCCATCTAGTGTGACCTAAATGGAGTGGACCAGTTGGATTTGCACTAACAAACTCAAGGTTAATCTTCTTGCCGGCTAGAGAATTTCCACTGCCATATTTCCTTCCTTCAGTAAGTATTTGAGAAACAACCGCACCCTGACTTGCACTTTCTAAAGTAATATTTATAAATCCAGGACCGGCAATCTCAACCTTGCTTATGCCAACTTCTGTTAATAAATTATTATCAGTTAAAGATTTAACAATCACCTCAGCTATCACCCGCGGTTGTAAATTAGCTGCTTTAGCCAGGCCGAGTGAGATTGAAGTTGCATAATCACCATGGTCGCGATTTTTAGGACGATCTAAGGTAATTTGCGAAGGCAGATCACAATTTATTAAACCATTGCTTTTGGCTATTTCCAGCGCTTTAAGGAGCGCTGCGGCTACCTTGCTTTGCGCTGAATCTGCACTCATTTGAGCAAGGCTACCCGCTCAGCCTTGCTAAAGGTCGTTGGTTTTGGTGATGCCGCCATTTACGCCGTAATCTTTGCCCCGCACTCAAGTAATAAATGCGGGAGTGGTGAAATGGCAGACACGCAGGTCTTAGGAACCTGTGCTTCGGCGTGTGGGTTCAAGTCCCACCTCCCGCACCAGTTGTATTTCATTTGCAGGTAAGGAAGGCTAAGGACATGGCTGATAAAAATTTTCTTAGTTGGGTTGGATTCAAAGGCGAGGATGAAAGTAAACCTGCGCCAACACAAAATGCATTAGAGCGAATTCGTGAACTTGAAAGTCAATTGAATGATTTAAGGTCCCGTCGCGATATCACTGGCTTAAGTCGTGAAGAGTTTGAAATCTTGGCAACTGAAACTGCCATGGCCATGATTAAATCTGCCCAACAACGTGAAGCAAAAGCAAATACTGCAGTTCAGCGTTTGGTAAGTGAAACAAATAGAAACGCTAAAGAAAAATTAGATGCAGCTGAAGCTAAAGCAAAAAGTATTCTTACCTCTGCTGAATCACGGGGCCGTAAATATATTTCTGCTGCCGAAGGTGATGCCGCTGATTTAGTCTCTGCTGCCGAAGGTGAGGCAAGTGAAATTCTCAATAAATCTGCTCGTGAAGCAGCCCAATTCGCTGCAGCTGCAAAGCGTGATGCCCAAAGATTAATTGAGGGTGCATCGAAAAATATAGTCGACTACAAATCTTGGCTATCTTCTGCAATCTCTGAAGCAGAGCGCCTGCACCGTGCTCAGAACGCTTCTTTAAATGCTGCTGAAAATGCCATCAAAGAATCTCGCCAAAAACTTAGGTCTGCATTTGATCGACTATCTCAACTTCAAATGGATATTAATGCCAACCTGGATGGTGAAAACCGCCCAACTGGTAAAACTTACGTAGCAGGCGCTGGTAAAAAAGCTGCAGTAGCGGCGGCAAGAAAACAAACAGCTGCCAATAAGAAAAAGCCAGCAAGTGAAAAATCATCTAGCAAGAAAAAGAAGTAACTCTTTAACCTGGAGTTAGTAAATACTTTCTCTAAGTTTGAGTAATTAAGATGAGTACAAAAAACTTAACTGGCAAAGTTGGCGTTCGCCATATTGCATCAATCGATGGCTTGCGAGCAATTGCAGTTACCGCCGTGGTTTTGTACCACTTAGGTATCTCTTGGATTCCAGGTGGCTTTCTTGGCGTCGATCTATTTTTTGTGATCTCTGGTTATGTAATTACTCGGCTAATTCTTGATTCAATTAATCAATCAAGTGCGCTAGATCTTCGAGAGTTTTATGCCGCCCGGTTGCGCCGAATTTATCCGGCATTTATCTTCATGGTTGTCTGCACCATTATTTTTATTGGCGTTTGGGCACCAGAGGCAATTAAGAGATTCTTATCAGATCTGCCTTACGCACTCACTGGAAGTATCAACTGGTTATTGGTAGCGCGGCATCAAGATTACTTTGAAGCAATAGGCCGGCCGCCACTTCTGCAACACACATGGTCTCTGGCAGTTGAGCTTCAGTTTTATTTGATTTGGCCAATTATCCTGCTTACAGTTTTGAAATATTTTGGCAAGAAAAATATCGCCCGAATTGCTCTACTAATTGCAATTACCTCTGGTGTCACATTATTTCTAGTTTCTTTACAGCTTGATCAATCTAACGCACAACAAGTAAGCCATATTTACTTTGGAACTGACACCCACTCACTTGGTTTATTTCTTGGCTCGGCTTTAGCAGTTTCTTGGATACCGCAAAACTTAAGTGCCGATATTGAAAAGCGAGCACAGGATGTTGTTGATGCAATTGGTGTAGTTGGACTACTTGGCTTAATTGCAGCATTCTTATTTATTGATGAATCCAATGCCAGCCTTTACCGAATTGCCTTTCCATTAGCGGGTATTTTCGGCTGCTTAGTAATCATCTCGCTAGTGCACCCAGCCTCAAGATTTGCTCCCTTAATTAGTAGTGCGCCATTTCGTTGGGTAGGGCAGCGCAGTTATGGAATCTATATTTGGCACTGGGTTATCTTTCAAGTAACCCGGCCATCGGTTGATTTAACTGGCCAAAGTTGGGCGCTTTATTTAGCACGAGTGCTTCTGGTTTTAGCTTTGGCAGATATTTCTCTGCGCTGGGTAGAAATTCCTTTTAGACAAGGAATGGTCCAAAACTGGTTTCGCGGCATGAAATACCGATCTGCAAAGGTAAAACTTCGGCAGCAATTATCAATAGTAATTTCCATAATTGCAGTTTTAGCAGTCACCTCATCAATCTCAGTTCAAGCGATTAATAAGGCAAATCAAATTGCGCAAGTGCAAATTGCGCAGCCAGAGGATGAAGCTGCAAGCCAAGAAGATCTTGGTAGCACCACCGGGCTTTGGGTCACAGGCGATAGTGTTATTTTAGGAATTAGAAGTAAATTAGAAAGCAAAGAGCACATCTCACTAATTAATGCTCGAGTGGGTAGGCAAGCACCTGAGTTATTAGCAGTTATGCGAGTAGATCAAAGCTCAGTTCCCTCCTCCCCAGTTGTCTTTAATCTCGGCAATAACAACGCACTCAATGAGCAAACTGTAAGAGATATATTTGAAGTAGTTAAAAATCAACCACAGGTGATCGTGGTAAATACTTCAGTGCCAAGAGCTTGGAAAGATGCAAACAATGCAATTATTTCAAAGGTGGCATCTGGATATCCAAATGTCAGATTAGTTGATTGGGATCGAGTTTCTAAAGATAGACCAGAGTTATTTGCTCCCGATGGAGTCCACTTAAGTCCAACAGGCTCTGATGTTTATGTTGATTTAGTTTTAACCGTTTTAGTTAAACAATAATTGTTTAAAATAAAATAGCCCCCAATTTCTTGGGGGCTATTTAAATTACTTAACTGTGCTCTTTATGACCAGCTACCTGGAAGTCCGTGGACTTTTCCAGCAACTACTTCACCATCTGAGTAAACAGTTGAAACCTGTACCTGTACCCAGCCAGTTGTGTCATTCTTAGTAATCTGTTGCTTAAATTGTGTGGCTGGCACAGTTGCTACCAACTTCCACTCGCCAACTCCATTTGTACGAAGCTCAACGTTGTAGCCAGTGATTCCTTCAGTTGCTGTAGGTGCCTTCCAATTAACTGTTGCGCCAGTTTCGTTATACAAAGAAACAATTCCTACTGGAGCCCCATAAGCAGCAATTGGTGCTGAACTTGGATCAGTGCTTGGTGCAGCTGATGCTGATGCGCTCTCAGATGCCGCAGGTGTTGGGGTAACAGTTGCAGTATCTGATGAGGAATTCTTTGAGATAACTGCAATAGCTAGAATTAAAATTCCAACTACAACTGCAATAACAATTCCTTTTGATGAACCAGTGTTGCTGTTCTTACTTGTTTGTTTTGAAGCGTCTGAAGAGCTAGATGAAGCCTTTGGTGTGGTTGAAATAGTAGAAACAGATGAGCGAGATGAACCGCTTACTGGAACTGCTGGAATTGAATAACGAACAGATGACTTAGAAGAACGCTTAGCACTCTTCTTAGCACTACGCTTGGCGGTTGATTTCTTAGCAGTTGAACGCTTAGCTGCTTTTTTAACACTGCGCTTAGCTGTTGATTTTTTAGCGGTTGATCGCTTAGCTGTCGAACGCTTAGCTGCTTTCTTCTTTGCTGCCACTTAGAACTCCTTATTGATCAGCACTAGTTATGTTTACTAGTGGCTTGGGTTTTCCAGGGAAGGATGGCTTAAGGATACCTCACCGATCTTCTGATTTACGCTAATGAATTAGAGGTGATCACGTAAAAAAGGTGCAATTGCGCGTAATGCTATGCCTCGATGGCTAACCTCATCCTTCACCCTAGGTGAAAGTTCAGCCAAAGTTTGATCAAAATCATTTGGTGAAAATATTGGGTCATAGCCAAAGCCACCATCACCACGAGGTGTTGAAATTATTCTGCCAGCTAAAACGCCAATCTCCTCTTTTTCTAACGCAGCTCCATCTTGATTTGGTTTATAAAATGCAACCACTGATTTAAATTGCGCACCTCTTTGCCCATCTTGAGTATTAATCAAAAGCTCTAACACCTTATTAATATTGGCAAGATCGCGCAGGGTTGAATCAGATCCCGTGTAACCACTAAATCGAGCTGAATAGATTCCAGGCTGTCCACCTAATGCATCAATAAATAAACCACTGTCATCGGCTAAGGCTGGCAGGTTAGTAAATTCTGAGATCGCCTTTGCCTTAAGCCTGGCATTCTCACTTAAAGTTTTGCCAATTTCTTCAACCTCGGGCATATCTGGAAATTCATTTAAACCTAAAACTTTAATATCACTAGCAAATTCAGCAAGCAGGCGATCAAACTCGGCAATCTTTCCTAAATTTTTAGTGGCAAGTACTAATTGGCGCATATCTAACTAGTATTGCTAAAACTTATTTAGCTAATGCTGCTGCTTGCAGCTTAGTAAGTTGGGCGCACCCAGCCGCACCTAAATCTAAAAGTTGATTTAGTAATGTGCGATCAAATGGTTCGCCTTCGGCAGTACCTTGCACCTCAATAAAATTACCATCCCCAGTGCAGACAATATTCATATCTGTACCGGCATTTACATCCTCTTCATAGCAAAGATCTAAGGTTGGCGTGCCATTAATAATTCCAACTGAGACCGCTGCCACTGATTGCTTAAGTGGCTTTGCAGTAGCTGTGATATGTCCTTTTTCTTTTGCCCAAGAGATCGCATCCTGTAGAGCTACATATGCACCAGTAATTGCTGCAGTTCTAGTGCCTCCATCTGCCTGCAACACATCACAATCAATCACAATTGTGTTTTCGCCCAATGCCTTCATATCAACAACACCGCGCAGAGATCTGCCAACTAATCTTGATATCTCCTGGGTTCGTCCACCTAATTTTCCTTTAATACTCTCTCGATCACTTCTTGTGTGAGTTGCTCTTGGCAACATTGCATACTCACTAGTTACCCAACCCTCACCCTTACCAACTAACCAACGTGGCACTCCTGGCGTAAAGGATGCAACACATAACACTCTGGTATTTCCAAACTCAACTAAGACAGAGCCTTCGGCATTGTTTAGCCAATTGCGAGTGAATTTAACCGCTCGCAGTTGATCATTATTTCTGCCATCTAATCTGCTCATATCTCTCCCTTTAAATCTTCGTGGTAACTTTTAAAACCTCAGGTCCTAAAAACCTTCGGGCTAAGGTGGCAAACTTATCGGCATCTGCGGTTGCTACAAACCGGTGAGTTACCGGCGCCCCTGGCGTATTAAGAAGATCTGCTTCGACTAGGTTGCGATATAAATCTTTTGCTGTCTCCTCTGCACTTGATACTAGAGTGACATCATTTCCCATTACATAGGAGATCACACCAGTTAAAAGTGGGTAGTGGGTGCAACCTAAAACCAAGGTATCAATATCTGCTTTTTTCATTTCTGCTAAATAATCCTGGGCGATCTTGGTGATCGCATCGCCGCTGGTATTTCCGGCCTCAACATACTCAACAAATAATGGACAAGCTTTAGCGGTAATTTCTAATTGTGGGGCGGCGGCAAATGCATCTAGGTAGGCCTTTGATTCAATAGTTGCGGCAGTTCCAATTACGCCGACCTTGCCACTTCTAGTTGCTGCCACTGCTCGTCTAACTGCGGGTTGGATTACCTCGATAACTGGGATCTGATAGCGCTCGCGAGCATCTCTTAACATCGCAGCACTTGCAGTATTGCAAGCAATCACAATTGCTTTAACGCCAGCTGAAACTAATTGATCCATAATCTCAAGGGCAAAGGTGCGAACCTGAGCTAATGATTTCGGTCCGTATGGACCACGGGCGGTATCGCCAATATAAAGAATTGATTCCCCAGGCAGCTGATCAATAATTGCTCGGGCAACGGTTAAGCCACCAACGCCGGAGTCAAAAATGCCAATCGGGGCGCTCTTCTTATCTATTGAGGTAGAGGCCATTTGTGTAAGTGTAAATGGCGAGCGCAGATATCGCCTGACCAAGCCAAACCATCAGAAAATGTCCGATTTAGCCCTTTTTTTGGGAAAAATACTTAAGAATTAATGAGAAATCAGCGTGGATGCAATTGTCTGACTGGCCAGTAACGGCCACTATATAGGTAGGCGATTAATCGTAGTTTGCATATGAAATTACGAGTACTCGCTGGCTTGTGTCCAAAAGGATGTGAGCAACCTAAATGCCTATGGAGGCTTATTTAGATGAGTTCAATAACACTATCGAACGATCAATTCGGCATCGTATACAACGTGCTTTCATTCGCACTTGTATCAATGTTGGCTTGTACCGTTTACACACTAGTTTCACAATCACGCGTACTGCCTAAGTACCGTGGCGCACTTGTTATGTCATCAATGGTTACATTCATTGCTGGCTACCACTACTGGAGAATTTTCAATTCATTTGATGATTCTTATGTAAATGGTGCAGTATCAGTAGGTACCGGTAAGGGTTCATTCAACGAGGGATATCGCTACGTTGACTGGATTTTAACTGTACCTCTTCTACTTGTAGAGGTTATTGCAGTACTAGGTCTTGCTAAAGCAGCTGCATCTTCATTGATCAACCGCTTAGTACCAGCATCTGCTGCGATGATCGCACTTGGTTACCCAGGTGAGATTTCTGCAGATAACAACACCAAAGTAATTTGGGGCGTACTTTCAACAATTCCTTTCCTATACATTCTTTATGTATTGTTCGTTGAGCTTTCAAAGTCACTAGATCGTCAACCAGCAGGCGTTGCAGCAACCGTAGGTCGCTTACGTCTTCTGTTGATCGCAACATGGGGCGTTTACCCAATTGCGTACCTTCTACCAATTCTTGGTCAATCAGCAACAGATCCAGGCGCATTTGTTAACCGTCAAATCGGTTACTCAATTGCAGATGTTCTGGCAAAGTGCGTATTTGGTCTAACAATCCTAAAGATTGCAAAGATGAAATCCGTAGCTGAAGGAATGAAGGATGCAGAGTAATACTCTGATCTATTAGGAAATGGGGCCAAGAAATTGGCCCCATTTTTTATGCCTAATTACTGGTTATAGGTGGTTGATTAAACTCTCTTGAATGCCACCTAGCCAGAAGTAAACTGCAAAAAGTGGCTTCTGTGTATCACTATCTTTCATTAATTCATATAGTTCATAAGAATCTTGTTTGATATCTAACCGAACCGCAAGGGCCAGGCGAAGATCATTAATTGCAATTAGCCATTGGGTTGGGTCAGTGACGGCAATATCTGCTTTAGGCAGCTCATGATCTACTGGAAAAACTAGTTGCTCCCGTAAATACAATAAGTGGGTTTGCTTAACTGTTCTAAGTGAGCTTTCAGTGTATTTACGAAACTCAGCTGCACTCTCTGGGTCTGCATATCCATTTGGCAACAGCCTGCGAAGTACTGGATCTTCTGGTTGATCAATTGCTGATTCAAGATTTCCAATTGAAGCTGCCATTAATTGTGCAAATGGATCATCACTTTGATAGTGGTGAATGAAGTTTCGTTCCCCCAGTAACTCAAGTAATTGCTCAACTAAATTAATTAATATATGTAATTCGTCATTTGATAGTGCAACGGTTAAGTCACCAGCTTTAGATGTGCCTTTAAACTCGCCCATGATCATCCCTTTGCAGAGTCGCCCAAAGTCCATGCTCGTGAAGTTGTTGAACTGCTCGCTCCATCTCTTCTCTGGTACCAGATGCCACAACCGCTTTTCCTTCGGTGTGAACCTGCATCATTAACTTATGTGCTTTTTCTGGCGAGAAGTTAAATAATTTAATAAATACATAAGTAACATAATTCATTAAATTAACTGGATCATCCCAAACAATTGTTACCCAAAGATTGTCAAAAAACTTACTTAGGTCTAGCTCTTCATCTAATTGGGCCTGAGAACTCATAGGTAAATTATCTAACTAAAACGGTTATCTCATCACTTAAGCCGGCGGTATTTTTCTCTCCCGCTGGAATTACCACCTGATATGTGGCTAATCCAGTTGCAGTAGGTGCGATCTTGAAGGTAAAGCCACCGGTTGCATCCGTTATGAACTCACCCAGTGACTTACCATTTTGCTTAACTGTTAACTTAACTCCGGCAACCTTTGGCAGGAGTTGGCCACTTACCGCATAAGTTGTAGCTGCTTTAACCGAGGCGGGAAGATTGAGTGAAACACTTGGCACGACTGAAATAATTTTTTCAGCAGTCTTACCCTCTGATCTCTCCCAGCTTCCTTCTGAAACTAATCTAATCTGACTTTTCTGCGCAATGATTACTGGAACTGCAATCACACCACTGGCATCGGTAGTGCCGGCAGCTAAGGTGCGCCAGGAGTTATCAGTGCTGTTCTTTATTTCAAATCGAACATTGAGTGATGAAACTGGAGTTTTATCTGGCAATTTAAATGTGCCAGTTAGATTAAAGGTTGAGCCGTAGCCAATCTCTTCTAAATCAGTTGTAATTGTGCCTAATACTTGATCGGGTGCAATAGATTTTGCAATATCTCTAATTGATGCAATAGCTGCGGTATTTTCCATGCCAAAGGTCCAAACCGCTATTCCACCTAATCGATACTTTCCAACTAGATTTGTGCGAGCGGTATAGCTGCGCTCATCTGGATACCAAACAGTTCTACTTGCAGTACAAAAGCTTGCTGAGTTAGTTGGATCTACATATGTTTTCTTATAGGTAAATGTCGATTCAGCATGAGTGGTGTTATAGGTGGGAGTTGCATTATTAGCACTTGCAAGTGTTAACGCCTCTCGCATTACTACCGCTGCCTTTGCACCGACAATAACTGAGGTAGCAAAAGCGTTAGGACAAACCCCTTCTACTTTGGTAATCCAATCCCGGCCATAACCTGGAATTCCTAAGTAAACCTTTGATGCTGGCATCTGAGTAACTGCATACTTAACTGCATCCTCACTCCAAGGAAGTGGCCCAATTGGCCCTGGTGATGTGGTTGAAAAGTCATACGCCATTATTCGAAGACGATCAATCAACGGGCCAATCTCTGCCCAAGAGTAAACCGAGTTTCCGGCTCGCTTTGTCTCTGGCGCAAAATCAGGTGGAGTTGTGACAGATAAAAGTTTTCCTTGATCATGCAGCGCAGTAGATAACTCTTTTATAAATGCAATCCAATTTGGTTTTAAAGCTGGCCAAGAAGATCTGCCGTCTTGGGTATAAAAGGTTTCAAAATCTAAATCAATTCCATCGTAATTGTATTTAAGGACTAAATTTTTGATTGTTTGAACAATGCTGGTTCGAGAGTTTGGATTTGCAAGTAAATTAGCTAATACAAGTTTCGGATTGTCGTCAGTTATCGTTGGTAGCAGTAATAATCCATTTGCTTTTAATCTTGCAATCACCTGTTCTACCGGAGTTGTATATTTCCCAATTGCATACTTATCTTTAATTGTCGTTGCCCCAGTTAACCCATACCAAAATGGAGATATGTCTCTGATTAAATCTAAATTGCCCTCAACTGTTGGCAGGTTTCTAGAAAGGGAGTAATCCGGCAGCCAGCCGGAGAGAATTTTTCGTGGTGGATTATTGGCCGAAGCAGGGCTTAGCGATGATAGTAAAAGGGTAAATGTGATTGCAGAAATTAGTAATTTACGCGATCCCATATATTTTAGGGTATCGGTATTAACTGAGAAATTACTTTAAGCGAGCGTGAATCTCTTTACATGTTGGACAGATAGGAAACTTTTGTGGGTCACGATTTGGTATCCACTTCTTGCCACACAACGCTCTAACTGCTTTGCCAGTAACAGCAGATTCGGTGATCTTGTTTTTATCTACATAATGAGAAAACCGCTCATGATCACCCTCATCGGTTGGGACAAGCAGCTCTTTCTCAAGCAGACCACCCTTGCTTGATTTACCGCGTAAATCATCGAGGAAACCCATGGGTAAATCTTAATCTAAATTTATCGCCTACCATTTACCAATGAGCGCACCTCTTAAAGATCTGCTTCGCACCTCAGATCTTTCTAAACCAGATATTGAAGTGCTGCTTGAGACTGCAAGTAAGTTTGCAAAAAATCCGCTTCGGGCCAAGAAAGCATTGGCTAAGCGCACGGTTGCGATTTACATGACTAAGTCCTCAACCCGAACCAGATTAGCCTCAGAAACTGCAGTGGCCCACCTTGGTGGTACACCAATCTTCTTACGCGGTGATGATCTACAAATTGGTCGCGGTGAAACTATCTCAGATACTGCAAAAATTATCTCTGGCTTTTGCAGCGCTCTAATTGTTCGCACCTTTGCTCAAAGCGATGTCGATGAATTAGGAAAGTATGCAAGCATTCCAGTAATTAATGCTTTAACCGATGATGATCACCCAACTCAGTTGCTTGCTGATTGGCTAACAATCAGAGAACAGCTTGGGAAAGATATTAAGAATCGTAAATTTGTTTATGTCGGTGATGGAAATAATGTGGCAGCTGCTTGGTTGATCATGGGCGCAACAATGGGAGCCCATGTTGTAGTTGCAACCCCTGGTGGTAAGTGGGCGCCTAAATCTTCAGTAGTCGAGCAAGCCAATAAAATTGCAAAACTATCGGGTGCAAAGATTGAAGTGATGACCGATCCCAAAGAAGCAGTAAGTGGTGCGAGTGTGGTTTACACCGATGTGTGGATGTCAATGGGTGATTCAGAAGCTGATCGGTCTGAAAAGATCGCAGCCCTTACCCCATTTGCAGTTACAAATGAGTTAATGAAATTAACAGCCAAAGATTCAATATTTATGCACTGTCTGCCAGCACACCGTGGTGAAGAGGTGGCGGCTGATGTTATTGACGGCAGTAAATCGGTAGTCTGGCGCCAGGCATTTCATCGTCGTACTACTATTCAAGCCCTGCTCTATCACCTAACTAAAGGTGATTTAAAGGGTAATAAATAGAGTGAAAGTTAGGTAAAGTAAGCAAATGCGCGTTTGTGTCCCAAAGGAAATTAAATCTGGCGAGAAGCGAGTTGCTTTAGTCCCAGATATTATTTCGAAATTAACTAAAGCAGGACTTGAAGTTGTAATTGAGTCCGGTGCAGGGGTTGCATCTGAATACTCCGATAAACAATTTACCGACGCTGGGGCGCAGGTTAAATCTGGTGATGTATTAGCAAACAGTGATGTAGTGCTTTCAGTTCAACCACTTACTCCTGCCCAAGTAAAAAGCCTTAAAAGAGGTGCAATTACTATCTCATTTTTATCTCCGACAACCGCTACTGATTCAATCGATGCCGCAGTCGCAGCCGGTGTTACTGCACTCTCACTTGAAATGGTGCCCAGAATTTCCCGTGCTCAATCGATGGATGCACTTACTTCACAAGCATTATGTGCTGGCTACAAAGCCTCACTTGTTGCAGCTGAGTTATCACCAAAGTTTTTCCCACTTCTTATGACTGCTGCTGGAACTGTAACTCCAGCAAAGGTTGTGGTGTTAGGAGCAGGTGTTGCCGGCCTGCAAGCAATAGCAACTGCAAAGAGATTAGGCGCAGTTGTCTCTGCTTATGATGTTCGTCCAGCCTCTGCTGATGAGGTTAAATCAATGGGCGCAAAATTTATTACCTTAGAGCTTGAAGCATTAGAAGGTGCTGGTGGTTATGCCAGAGAAATGACCGAAGAGCGTGCGGCAAAACAACGTGAGTTACTTACTCCTTATATTGCTGCTGCAGATGTATTAATTACCACCGCCGCTGTTCCTGGAAGAACTGCGCCAAGATTAGTAACTGCCCAGATGGTTTCACACATGGCACCTGGCTCAGTTGTAGTTGATCTTGCTGCTGAAAGTGGCGGCAATGTTGAGGGCTCTGTAGCTGGTGAAATTACAACTACAAGTGGGGGCGTAAGAATTTGGGGCGGTAAAGATGTACCGAGCCAATTAGCTTTTCACGCGTCAATGTTGTTCTCTCGCAATGTTGTAAATCTTCTATTACTTATGAGCAAAACAGCAGATGGTAAACCAACTGGTGTGATTGAACCTGATTTTTCAGATGAGATTATTGATTCTGCAACTCTTACACACGCTGGATCAAAAAGAGAGAAGGGTAAGTAATGGTTAATGAAGTTATGAGCAATGAAATTGCCTTACTTGCGATATTTTTATTATCGATCTTCGTTGGCTTTGAGGTAGTTTCTAAAGTTTCAACCACCCTACACACTCCCTTAATGAGTGGAGCGAATGCAATCCATGGCGTTATTTTGGTTGGCGCAATTGTGGTGGCTGATCATGCGAATACCAATCTTGAGTTGGGACTAGCTCTTGCTGCTGTTATTTTGGCAACGATAAATATGGTTGGTGGTTTTGTGGTTACCGATCGAATGTTGCAGATGTTTAAAGGAAAGCCAAAGGCTAAGAAGGATTCTGGAGAGAGCAAATGAGTCGTAATCTCTATGATCTAATTGGATTAGCTGCCGGTATCTGCTTTATCTTGGCATTAAAGGGATTATCTTCACCAAAATCTGCTCGTCGCGGAAACTTAATTGGCGCACTTGGCGCAACTATTGCGACGGTAATTGTATTTTTCTATGCAAATGGTGGAAAGGCATTAAATAATCAAACGTTGATTTTAGCTGCGATTGCATTTGGTGTACTAGTTGGCGTTCCAGCAGCGCGCAAGGTGCAGATGACTCAGATGCCACAGTTAGTAGCACTATTTAATGGTGTTGGTGGTGGCGCTGCAGCATTGGTAGCAATAGTTGAGTACTTAAAACTTGGTGATGGTGCAACAACTGCTGAAGTTATTGCAACAGTCTTTACGGTAATTGTTGGCTGTGTTTCATTCTCTGGATCAATTATTACCTTCTTAAAGTTGCAAGAATTAATGACTACGCGGCCTGTGATTTTTCCATTTGGTCGTCAATTAATTGCACTTACTTTAATTGGTGTACTAGCCAGTGGTGGTTGGGTTATTTCATCTGGTGGTTCAACGCCACTACTGGTAAATGGCTTACTCTCACTTTTATTTGGTATTTTGTTTGTGCTTCCAGTAGGTGGCGCAGATGTTCCGATTGTTATCTCACTACTTAACGCCTTTACCGGTTTAACAGTAGCTGCCTCTGGTTATGTCCTTCAAACTACATTATTAATTGTGGCTGGAACATTAGTTGGCGCATCGGGCACAATCCTGACTCGCTTGATGGCAGAGGCGATGGGTCGATCTTTATTTGGAACTTTGTTTGGTGCATTTACCGCAAAAGCACAAGCAAGTACAGGAGCAGTAGATGCTCGCCCAGTTAAATCTGGTTCACCTGATGATGTTGCAATTCTTCTTAACTACGCGCAACGAGTAGTAATTGTTCCTGGCTTTGGTCTTGCAGTTGCACAAGCCCAGCACACAGTTAGAGAGTTAGCAGATTTATTAGCATCAAAAGGTATTGAGGTTGCATATGGAATTCATCCAGTTGCCGGCCGTATGCCAGGACATATGAATGTTTTACTTGCTGAAGCAAATGTTCCATACGAACAATTAGTTGAGATGGAAGAGATAAATCCAACCTTCCCGCAAACCGATGTTGTATTAGTTGTTGGTGCAAATGATGTGGTTAATCCAGCAGCAAAGACCACACCTGGCTGCCCTATTTACGGCATGCCGATTTTAGATGTTGCTCTAGCGGGCAATGTGATCTTCTTAAAGCGATCAATGCGCCCAGGCTTTGCTGGCATTGAAAACGAGCTTTTATATGAGGCAAAGACCACACTTCTATTTGGTGATGCGAAGGATTCGCTAACAAAAGTAGTTAGCGCCCTAAAAGCTTTATAAGGAATAAAACTTACTTAAAATTAGTTATACAATTACTTACTTAATACCAATATTGGAGATATGTGCCAGCAATAACCGTTCGTGATATCACCGTCCTTCCGCGGGTAGTTGCTGATGCCAATTTGCGACCTCGTCGCGTAAAAAGTATTACTACCGCCCCACAAGGTCACGAGGGTGAAGGCTTTCCAGTAAGGCGAGCATTTGCTGGTGTTGATTTAGCAGATTTAGATCCATTTATTCACTTAGACCAAATGGGTGAGGTTGAGTACGCACCAGGTGAACCAAAAGGAACTCCCTGGCATCCACATCGTGGTTTTGAAACTGTTACTTACATTATCGATGGCATTTTTGATCATTATGACAACCATGGTGGCGGGGGAACTATCTCTGATGGTGACACCCAATGGATGACTGCCGGTGCTGGAATTTTGCATATTGAAACTCCACCCGAGCATTTAGTTGTTAGTGGTGGTTTATTTCATGGCTTTCAGCTTTGGGTAAATCTACCGGCTGCAAAAAAATGGTCACCACCTGCATATCAAGATTTGCGCGCATCAGATGTTTCACTTCTTTCATCCAGTGATGGTGGCGCACTGCT
>Ga0247831_1002260_pt1 | contig 32062 bp, 24 predicted proteins | sample LaCruzMarch2015__9_FD_192406 | JGI IMG/M metagenome (GOLD analysis project Ga0247831, IMG submission 192406) | Freshwater microbial communities from meromictic Lake La Cruz, Castile-La Mancha, Spain - LaCruzMarch2015_1m | ecosystem: Environmental > Aquatic > Freshwater > Lake | place: Spain...
GTGCGCGTCGACCCGGCGGAGCTCGGTGAACATCGTGGTCGTGCGGGCGATGACGCCTTCGTTCGCCGACCGCCAGCCGTCGACGGATCCGATGCCCAGCGCGTCGTCGGTGAGGTCGGCGAGCACGGCCAGCAGATCGTCGCGCAACGCCGAGCGGGCCTGCGTCTGCCAGCGATCGCTCCGCGGTAGCGCGCCGATGGCGTCCCACAACCAGCCGACATCGATGGCATCGAACAATTGCCAGTACGTGCGCGCCGCGTCGGCCGGGTCGACCGAGCGACGCGTGGCGACCTCGATGACGTCGAAGAAGGTGTGCACCACCGGCCACTGCGACGCCTGCTGGGCAAGGCGCTCGGGCACGCCTGCGGTGAGCCGCACGGCCTCGCGGGCGAACGTGAGGTCGCGCATCCGACCACTCAGCACCTCGTCGGCACCCGAGGCCAGCCGCTGCACCGGCGCACGCAGCTCGGCCACCACCGACGCGATGTCGATGGGTGGCCGACGATGGCGGAGCAGCCACAGCACCACGTGCTCGATCATCCGCCGGGCGTCGAGGAACAGGTCGATCTGCACGTCGATGCGCACGTCGGCGCCGAGCGCGTCGATCTCCTGCCACAGCGCAACGGCACCGAGGATGTCGCGTGCCGCCACCCACGCCCTGCTGATCTCGACCACGCCCACACCCGAGTCCTCGGTGACCCGGTGATCGAACGAGATGCCCGAGATGTTCACCATCTGGTTGCCGAGCTGCGTCGCGACGATCTCGCGCCGCAACCGGTGACGGGCGATCTGCAGCGGGAACCGCTTGCGTAGCGGTGCGGGGAAGTACCGCACGAGGTCGGGCTCGAGGTACGGGTCGTCGGGCAGGTTCGACCGCTCGAGCAGTTCGATGTTCGTGGTCTTCGTGTAGGCGAGGAGCACCGAGAACTCGGGCGTCGTCAGGCCCGTGCCGGTGGCCTGGCGCTCGGCGATCTGCTTGTCGGACGGCAGGAACTCGAGCGACCGGTCGATCCACCCCTCGGCCTCGAGCAGGTTCAGGTAACGGGCGTGGACGTTCGCCATCGGCAGTGCCTGACGGCGGGCGATGGCGAGCACCAGTGTCTGCGCACGGTTGTCGTCGAGCACCTGTTCGGCCACCTCGTCGGTCATCGACGCGAGGAGCGCGTTGCGTGCGTCGAGTGTCATCGCCGTGCCCTCGGCCGGCGCCGACATCACGTCGTTGAGCAGGATCTTGATGTTGACCTCGTGGTCACTGCAGTCGACGCCGGCCGAGTTGTCGATCGCGTCGGTGTTCACGAGCCCGCCAGCGAGCGCGTACTCGATGCGGCCCCGCTGGGTCATCCCGAGGTTGCCGCCCTCGCCCACCATGCGGCAGCGCAGCTCACCGCCGTTCACCCGGATGCCGTCGTTGGCCCGATCGCCGACCTCGGCGTTCGATTCGGTGCCGGCCTTGACGTAGGTGCCGATGCCGCCGTTCCACAGCACGTCGACGGGCGCGCGCAGGATGGCCGACAGCAACTCGTTCGGGGTGACCGTCGGCCTGTCGAGGTCGAGGACCTTGCGTACCTGCGGCGACAACTCGACGCTCTTGGCCGTGCGCGGCACCACCGCGCCACCCTCGGAGATGAGCGTCGCGTCGTAGTCGGCCCAACTGCTGCGCGGAAGCCCGAACAGCCGCAGCCGCTCGGCGAACGACTCGGCCGGGTCGGGGTCGGGATCGAGGAAGATGTGCCGGTGGTCGAAGGCGGCGACGATCCGGAGGTGGGGCGAACGCAGCATCCCGTTGCCGAACACGTCACCCGACATGTCGCCGATGCCCACCACCGTCAGCGGGTCGCGGTCGGCGTTCTTGCCGATCGCCTGGGCGTGTCGGCGGACGCTCTCCCACGCCCCACGCGCCGTGATGCCCATGGCCTTGTGGTCGTAGCCGGCACTGCCTCCCGAGGCGAACGCATCACCAAGCCAGAACCCGTACTCGAGCGAGATCTCGTTGGCGACGTCGCTGAACGTCGCCGTGCCCTTGTCGGCGGCGACGACGAGGTACGGATCGTCGCCGTCGAGGCGGACGGTGTCGGGCGGCGGCACCACGGCGCCGCCGACGAGGTTGTCGGTGAGGTCGAGCAGGCCGGCGATGAACTCGCGGTAGCAGGCGAGCCCCTCGGCACGGAACGCGTCGGGTGTGGCCGTCGGCCGTTTGGGCACGAAGCCGCCCTTGGCGCCCGTGGGCACGATGACCGCGTTCTTCACCATCTGCGCCTTCACGAGCCCGAGCACCTCGGTACGGAAGTCCTCGCGTCGGTCGCTCCAGCGGATGCCGCCCCGGGCGATGCGCCCTCCTCGCAGGTGGACGCCCTCCACTCGCGGCGAGCACACCCAGATCTCGAACATCGGGCGCGGCGCCGGCAGGTCGGGCACCCGGGCCGGATCGAACTTGAACGCCAGCGCGGGCCGGAACCCGCGAGGCGAGCTGCCCGGCCGAAAGGCGTTGGTGCGGACCGTCGCATCGATCAGGGCCAGCAGCGCCCGCAGCGTGCGGTCGTCGTCGAGGCTCGGCACGGCGTCGAGTGCCGTCAGGATGTCGGCGCGAATCGAATCGTCGTCGCGCGGCGCGGCAGGGTCGAACCGGTGGTGGAACAACGACACGAGCAGGCGGGTGATGGGCGCGTGGTCGACCACGGTGGCGACGATGTACTGCTGGCTCGAGGGAAAGCCGATCTGGCGGAGGTAGCGGGCGTACGCGCGCACCACCTCGGCCTCGCGGACCGAGAGCCCGGCCGCAACGAGACGGTTGAAGCCGTCGGCCTCGATCTCACCCCGGAACGAAGCCTCGAACGCGGCACGGAGCTCGTCTGCGAGCGGGTCGTCGAGCGTCGTCCCTGCCGGCAGTTGGACGCCAACGTCGTGAAGGTTCACCTCGACCTCGTCGCCAAGGCGAAAGGTGAACACTCGCTCGTCGAGCGCGCGCAGGCCGAGGTGGTCGAGCATCGGCAGGAGGTCTGCCAAGGGGATCGAGCCACCGCGGCGATACACACGGAAACGATGCTCGCCCGGCGGCGCCGCGGCGAACGTCGTGATCGCGGTGCTGACGTCGTCGTGACCGTCGGCCAGCGCCGCGATACGCGGCAGGTCGACGGCAGCCGTTGCAGGGCGGTTCAACTCGTCGTATCCGGCGGGCAGGACCGATGCGAGGCGGTCGACGAGCGCTGCCCGGTCGCCGAGTGCAGCTCGAGTGGCCGCCAGCCACTCGGGGCTCACCCCACTGGCATGTTCGACGCCACCCTCGGGCGCAGAGGGACGGGAGCCACCGGTGTCACCGGTGGCGCTGCCGGTCGTGTTCAGTGCCACGCGCCCAGTGTGCCACCTGGCGACAGGCAGCTCGGCCACGCCCCCGTCGACGACCCCGCACCCCAGACACGGGTAGCTTGGCGACCATGAGCCGTCACACCTTCCGACGTCAGGCCGAGGCGCATCCCGGGCACCGTCAGGTGGGGGGTGGTCTCGCCCGGGCCGGTGTCTTCGGTATGAGCGACGGACTCACCAGCAACGTCCTCCTCGTGATCGGATTCGCCGGCAGCGGCGTCGACGCCAGCGTGGTCCGACTCGCCGGCATCGCCGGTGCGATCGCCGGCGCCGTCAGCATGGGCGCCGGCGAATGGATCAGCATCTCGGCCCAGAACGAGCTGATCACCCGCGAGCTCGAGGTCGAGCGACGCGAGCTCGGACGCAACGCCGAGGCCGAGGAGCACGAACTCGAGGAGATGTACCTCGAACACGGCATGCAGGCTGCGACCGCGCGTCAGGCGGCGGCCGACGTGATGCGCGACCACGAGAAGGCCCTGTCCGTCCATGCCCGCGAGGAGTTCGGCATCGACCCGAACGATCTGCCGTCGCCGATGCAGGCGGCGCTGCTGTCGTTCGTGTGCTTCGTGGTCGGCGCCGTGCTGCCGGTCATCCCCTGGCTCACCGGCTCAGGCACCTCCGCCACCGTCGCCTCGGTCATCATCGGTGGCATCGCGGCCGCTGCGCTCGGTTGGGCGATCGGCCAGTTCGCCGAGCGCAACCGTGTCCGGGCCGCCGCACGCCAGGTGGCGATCCTCCTGGTGGCCTGTGTCGTCACCTACAGCATCGGCAAGGCCCTCGGCGTCCAGGTCTCCTGACCACCAACTGTGTCGGTGGGATGTCGCAGAACGACATCCCACCGACAAAGTTGGTGGGGTTTCGGGGTGGCGTGGTCAGATGTCGCCATGAAGCAGATCAACGTGCTCGGCGACGAACTCCAGCAGTGCTCGATGGACCCGGTCACCGGCTACTACCGCACGGGCTGCTGCGAGAACCGCGGCGACGACCCGGGCCTGCACGTGGTCTGCGCTGTCCTCACCGACGAGTTCCTGTCGTTCAGCAAGAGCATGGGCAACGACCTCAGCACGCCGATGCCCCAGTACGGCTTCGCCGGCCTGAAGGGTGGCGACCAGTGGTGCCTCTGCGCTGCCCGTTGGCGGGAGGCGTTCGAAGCAGGCGCAGCACCCCGTGTGCGCCTGGCCTCGACGCACATCTCGGCGCTCGAGTACATCGACCTGGCCGACCTGCGGGCGAACGCCATCGACGCCTGATCGGCGGTACGGTGACATAGTGCATGCCGTCGACATAAAGCCGCTCCTGCGTGGCTGGTCGCATGTGGTGGCCTTCGCCACCGTCGCAGTGCTCGGCAGCATCCTCCTCGTCGCCGCGTCACACGCGTCGGCCAGCGATCGGATGTGGCTGTCGCTCTATGTGCTCGGAACGCTCACGATGTTCGGTGTGTCGGCCATGTACCACCGCGTCCGGTGGCAGCCGCGGGCGCACAGCATCATGAAGCGGCTCGACCACTCGGCGATCTTCTTCGCGATCGCCGGCGCCTACACGCCCATCGCTGCGCTGGCGCTGCACGGCTGGCAGCAGCAAGCGGTGCTCGTGATGGTGTGGGGCGGCGCCCTCGTCGGCGTCGCGCTCGAATGGCTGCCCATCACGGTGCCCCGCTGGCTGTTCACCGCCGTGTACGTGATCGTCGGCTGGTCGGCTGCCCTCGCGCTTCCTCAGCTGTACTCGGGCCTCGGCCCGGTGGGTTTCGGGCTGGTGCTCGGCGGCGGGCTCAGCTACACGCTCGGTGCCGTGGTGTACGCCACGAAGCGGCCCGATCCGTGGCCCACAGTGTTCGGCTTCCACGAGGTGTTCCATCTCGGCACGGTCATCGGCGCCGGGTGCCACCTCGCAGCGATCAGTTTCGTGCTCGTCCCGATGATGTGAGGACCCCCATGGCAAGTGCACTCGATCCAGCTCGCGGCTGGCTGGCCGATCAGATCAGGGCGCGCGTCATCGGCGACCAGCCCGACGACAAGGTGGCCGAGGTCATGAGCGCCCCGGGTCCGCGCTGGTTCGCCGACGACAGCGTCATCCGTCGCGTGCACGGTGACGCATCGATGTTCGTCGGAGGCCTGCGGGCCCTGCTGCTGCAGTCGCTGCACCCGCTCGCGATGGCCGGCGTCGCCCAGCACTCCGACTACCGCGCCGATCCCTGGGGCCGCCTCCAGCGCACCGCAGACTTCCTGGCCGCCACGACGTTCGGCCCCGTGCCGGTGGCCGAGCGTTCCATCGAGATCGTGAAGCGGGTACACACCCGGGTCGTCGGCACGGCCTCCGACGGCCGCCCCTACTCGGCGAACGACCCGCACTTGCTGCGATGGGTGCACGTCTGCGAGGTCGACAGCTTCCTCGCCTCGTACCAGCGGTACGGCGCCGAGCCCCTCACGGCCGACGACGCCGACGCGTACGTGCACGACGCTGCCCTGGTGGCCCGCAAGCTCGGCGTCAACGATCCGCCCCGCACCGTGCGCGAGTTGCGGGCCGAGCTCCGCGAGTTCCGGCCCGAGCTGGCCGGCACGACCGAGGCCCGCGAGGCGGCTCGCTTCCTGCTGCTCGAACCACCGCTCCCGCTTGCGGCGCGTGCGCCGTACACGATGCTCTCGGCCGCAGCGGTAGCGCTGCTGCCGGCATGGACGCGGTGGCCGCTCCGCCTGCCGTTCCTGCCCGTCAGCGAGACGCTGCTCGTGCGGCCGGCGGGTTCCGTGATCACCCAGATCATCCGCTGGTCGTTTACGCCCGACGCCACAGCCTGAGTCGTCGTCAGCGGCCGCACCGTCGATCGAGTTCGAGCCGCATCGCGCTGTTCTCGGCCACACTGGGTGGACGATGACCTCGCTCGCCGACCTCCTGCCGCCGCCCGGCTCCGACCCGTCGGCCGTACTCGATGCCTTCGCACAGTGGGCCACCGAGGGCGGACGGCCGCTCTACCCCCACCAGGAGGAGGCCTCCCTCGCCCTCGCCGCCGGCGAGCACGTGGTCCTCGCCACCCCCACCGGGTCGGGGAAGAGCCTCGTCGCCATCGCCGGCATCCTGCTCGCCCGCAACGAGGGCAAGCGCGCCGTGTGGACCGCGCCCATCAAGGCACTGGTCGCCGAGAAGTTCTTCGACCTGGTCGACCTCCTGGGCGCCGACCAGGTGGGCCTCGCCACCGGCGACGCAGCCATCAACGCAGACGCACCGGTCATCGTGTGCACGGCGGAGATCCTGGCGAACCAGGCGCTGCGCCAGGGCGCTGCGAGCGACGTCGGCTTCGCCTGCCTCGACGAGTTCCACTACTACGCCGATGCCGACCGGGGCTGGGCGTGGCAGGTGCCCCTCCTCGAGATGACGAACTGCCAGTTCCTGCTGGCCTCGGCCACCCTGGGCGACATGACGGCGATCACCACCGATCTCCGCGAGCGGTCGGGCCGGCCCGTCAGCAGCGTCACCTCCGTGCACCGGCCGACACCCCTCTACCACCAGTGGCGCCTCACCTCGGTCTCCGACAGCGTCCTCGACGCCGTGCGCGAGGGTCTCAGCCCGGTGTACGTCGTACACGCGAACCAGGCGGCCGCCATCGAGCGTGCCCAGGGGTTGGTCAGCCTCGCCGTGACCACGCGAGCACAGCGCGAGGCGATCGCCGCAGCGTTGTCCGGTGTGCGCATGGGCCGCGGCTTCGGTGAGACCCTCGGCCGTCTGCTGCGCAACGGCGTCGGCGTGCACCACGCTGGCATGCTCCCCCGCTACCGGCGCCTGGTCGAGCGGCTCGCCGGCGAGGGCCTGCTCCCGGTCATCTGCGGCACCGACACCCTCGGCGTGGGTGTCAACATCCCCATCCGCACGGTGCTCATGACCGCGCTCACCAAGTTCGACGGCACGCGGGTACGACTGTTCAGTGTGCGCGAGTTCCACCAGCTCGCCGGCAGGGCGGGGCGCCCCGGCTTCGACCCCGATGGTCACGTGTGGGTGCAGGCACCCGACCACGTCATCGAGAACACCAAGGCGCTCAGCCGCGCCGGCGACGACCCCAAGGCGCGCCGCAAGGCCGCCAAGGCCAAGGCGCCCGACGGTTTCGTGCACTACGACGAGGCGACGATGCACCGCATCATCGGCGCGACACCCGAGCCGCTCGTGTCACGCTTCCGCGTCACGGCCGACCTCGTCGCCGGGGTTCTCTCCCGCCCCGACGGGCCCGCCGCCCTGAAGCACCTGCTGCGCACGAACCACGACGCTCCGGCACGGCGTCGCCTCCACAAGAAGCGGGCGATCGCTGTCTACCGCAGCCTCGAGGCAGCCGGCGTGGCCGACCGCGTTCGCGACGAGCACGGACGCTGCGCCGGTGTGCGAGTCGGTTCGCTGGTCGAGGGCGACGCCGAGCGCAGTGCCCTCCGTTTCGCCGCGCCGCTGATGCCGTTCGCGATCGAGGTCATCAGCACGCTCGACCACGGCGATCCGGCATACGTGGTCGACCTCATCAGCGTGGTCGAGGCGGTGCTCGACGACCCCCGCCAGATCCTGTACGCCCAGCAGAACGCTGCGAAGGGCGCCGAGATCGCGCGACTGAAGATGGAGGGTGTGCCCTACGAGGAGCGCATCGAGCTGATCGAGCACATCACGTGGCCACAGCCGCTGCGCGAGCTGCTCGACACGTGCTTCGACGCCTACCGCGAGCACCACCCGTGGGTGGCCGAGAGCCCGTCGCCGAAGTCGATCGTCCGCGAGATGCTCGAGGGCGGCGACAGTTTCTCGACGTTCGTGCGCCGCTACCGCCTCGAACGGAGCGAGGGCCTCGTGCTCCGCTACCTCACCGACGCGTGGCGCACCCTCGACCGGTCGCTCGTCGACGACGCCTACACGGACGAACTCGAGGACGTGGTGGAGTGGCTGGGCGCCCTCATCCGCGCCACCGATGCGACCCTGCTCGACGAGTGGACGTTGCTCGCCGGCAAGCCCGTGCACGACCACCTCGAGCCCGACGCGCCGCTGGTGGTGGTCGGCCCGCCCGCCGCGTGGCGGACGGCAGTGCGCACAGCAGCGTTCGGGTGGGTCGAGCTCCTCGCGACCAAGTCGTACGAGCGGCTGGCCGAGCGAACCGGCTGGGAATGGTGGGCGCTGCGCGACGCAATGGCGCCGTACTGGGCCGAGCACGACGTCATCCACACCGACGCCGATGCACGGTCGGCGGCGATGTTCTCGTTGCGCGACGAGCCCGACCGGTGGGTGATCACCCAGCAGTTGGCCGACCCCGCCGGTGGTGGCGAGTGGCGTTTCACCGCCGTCGTCGACCTGGCGCTCGCCGAGGAGGAGGGCGCCCCGACCCTCCGGCTCGAGACCCTCGCCCCCGCCGGAGGGTGGCAAGCTGTGCCCGAGCGCCATGAGAGGTGATTCGTGATGGATCCGGACGACGAGACGCAGCGAGAGTTCGCGCTGCGCAGCATCCTCGGCGATGACGGGCCGTGGCGTGCGTTGCACGAGCGGTCGACGTACGCCGAGTCGATCCTCGATATGGACGGGGTCCAACGCTGGTCGAACCAAGCCTTCCGCGACCTGCTCGGCACGACCGCCGAGGGCCTCGTTCCCGACGACATCACCGCCAATGACGACCGGGCCATGACAGCCCAGTACCTCGAGATGCTTCGGCGAGGCGAGCTCGATCGGTTCATCGTCGCGAAGCGGTACCGCCGCGCCGACGGCACCGAGTTCGGGGCGATGCTCAAGTCCGAGTTGATCCGGGACGCCGACGGAAGGCCGTTCGGCATCCTCGGCCGGATCATTCCCGACGAGCTCTGGCGGGCCAGCACGTTCGACCTGTCGCGCTACAAGTTCGAACGAATGCTCGACTCGCTGAGCGAACTGATCTGCGAATGGACGACCGAGGGTGTCATCGTCTGGGTGAACCAGACGTACATGGACTTCTTCGGGTACACCAGCTCGGTGGTCGGGCTGAACCTGCTCGACCTGGTCCCTCAGGAGAACCGGGGCGAGCAACAGGCGGCGCTCGACCTGGTGCGTGGAGGCAATCTCAGCCGCACGATGTTGCGCTCGTACGAGAGCGGCCGCGCCGTCGAATGGGTCGACACGGCGATCCGCGACCCTGAGGGCAACATCCTGACGGTGCTGTCAGTCGGTCGCGACATCACCGAGAAGCAGGCGGCCCAGGACGAGCTCGACCAACGCCGCGAGGCCGAGGTGATCGCAGCGCGGCGTCAGCAGTCGTTCGTCGCGACGGTCAGCCACGAGCTCCGCAACCCACTGCACGGCATCAGCGGCATCACCGAGCTCCTCGCCGAGCGCCTCGACGGCACCGACGAGGGTGCGATGGCGGCCGCCCTCCACGCGCAGTCCCTCACACTCCAGCGAATCGTCAACGACCTGCTCGACCTCAGCCGGGTCGAACAGGTGGGGCTCCAGCTGCGTCTCACCAGCTTCGATCTGCACAGCCTGGTCAGTTCGGTGACGGCGATGGCTGCCAGCGACCTGCGGCGCGACACTGTCGACGTCCGGGTGACGATCGATCCGGCCACGCCGACCGTGGTGATGGGTGACCGCGACCACCTCGGCCAGATCCTCCACAACGTGATCGGCAACGCGGTGAAGTACACCGCCGATGGCCATGTGAGCATCGGCGTCACCGGCACACCGGACGGCACGATCACCTTCACCGTCGCCGATTCGGGTATCGGTATCGACCACCGAACGATGGAGCGGATGTTCGAGGCGTTCGTTCGTGGGGACGAAGCGACGGTCACCCACCGCGGAGCAGGCCTCGGCCTCGCCATCGTCAAGCTCCTCGTCACGAACATGGGCGGCACGATCGACGTCAGCAGCGAGGTCGGCCGAGGGTCGGTCTTCACCATCCGGCTACCGCTCCCCGCAACCGCCGAGACCCCACCGTCCGTGCCACGGCCCATGTCGGATCCTCCATCGGGGACCATGCGGGTCCTCGTCGTCGACGACGACGTCGTGAACCAGATGGTCGCCGAAGCGCAATGCACCCGGCTCGGCATGACGACGAGCACCGTGGGTTCGGGCGAGCAGGCACTCGAGGTGCTGAGGACCGAGCGGTTCGACGTGATGCTGCTCGACGTCCAGCTCAGCGGCATGAGCGGGTTGGCCGTTGCCGAGGCCCTCCGTCACAGCCCGAACCGCCCCTTCATCATCGGCATGACCGCGTCGGCGGCGGCGGCCGACCAGGTGGCGTGCTTCGAGGCCGGCATGGACCACTTCGTCGCCAAGCCCGCAGGCCTCCAGGTGGTGAGCGACGCCCTGGCCCGGGCAGCAACCGCCCTGCCGGCCACCGAGTGAGCCTGCCCAACCTCCGGGTACTGGTCAGCCCAGGCCGAGGAGCTCGCGCCACCGCACGGGATACGCCGCCGTGACCTGCTGCGGGCTCATGCGCAGCGTGGCGGAGGGCACCATGTCGACCAACGCTCGCTGCTGATCGTAGGCGTGTGCGATGTGAGCCACGCCTTGGAAGGCCTTCACCCGGAGGCTCACCAGCTCGGCCGGCGCCACGATGTCGAGGAAGCCCCACACCGTGAACGCGATCGTGAAGTCGTGGATGACCGGCGCACGGCTGAACAACGACGCCCGGCGCAGCCCGATGCCGAGACAGCCGCGCACCGCGTCGTCGGCGCTTTCGCCCGGTGCCAAGTGGAGCTTCGGGCGGAACGTGTTGGCGATCTTGATGCCGAAGCCCTGGTCGGGGCCCTGGTAGCCGAGACGGCCGCCCTCGGGCTGGAAGCCACGGACCTCGGCGGGTCGTGAGGGCGTCCAGGTGCCCGGCACGTGATCGGGCGATTGATAGCTGCGCGGATCGTCGATGGGCGAGCTGGGGGCGAACTTGGGAACGGCCATACGGCGCTCTTTCTATCCGACCCGACCCGCAGAACGCGGTCTTGGGCCCAAACCTCGTGCGGCGCCCGTCAGCTGTCGTGCAGGAGCCCGAAGACGAGGCCCTCCTCGAGCGCACGCCATGACGCCTCGATGATGTTGGTGCTGACCCCGATGGTGGTCCAGCTCCGCGAGCCGTTGCTGAAGTCGATGAGGACACGAGTGACCGCACCGGTGGCTGTGGCGCCGTCGAGGATGCGGACCTTGTAGTCGGTGAGGTGGACCTTGCGGAGCGAGGGGAACGCCGCGCCGAGTGCGGCGCGCAGCGCCGTGTCGATCGCGTTCACGGGGCCGTTTCCCTCGGCCGTGTGGACCTGGCGGTCATCGCCGATCCAGACCTTCACCGTGGCCTCGGTGCTGAAGTCACCGTTGGGCAGCTCGTCGGTGATGACGCGCATGGACTCGACCTTGAAGAACGTCTGCTCCCAGCCGGTGGCCCGCCGCATGAGGAGCTCGAGCGACGCATCGGCAGCTTCGAAGTGATACCCCTCGTGCTCGAGGCGCTTGAGGTCGTCGATCACCAGGTTCACGGCAGGGCCGTCCATCGAGAGGCCGAGCTCGTCGGCCTTCATCTGGATCGTGGCCCGACCCGCCATTTCGCTGACCACGAACCGCGTGCCGTTGCCGACGAGCTCGGGATCGATGTGCTCGTACGCGTCCTTGGCACGGGCGATCGCACTGACGTGCAGGCCGGCCTTGTGCGCGAACGCCGAGGAGCCGACGTACGGCGCCTGCGGATTGAGTGGCCGGTTGAGCACCTCGGCAACATGGTTGCTGACGGACGTGAGCCGCTCGATGCGGCCCTCCGGCAGGCAGCGCACGCCCAGCTTCAGCTGGAGGTTGGGGATGACGGTGGTGAGGTTGCAGTTGCCCGTGCGCTCGCCCAGGCCGTTGAGCGTGCCCTGAACATGACGTGCCCCGGCGCGCACCGCTGCCATCGAGTTGGCCACGGCACAGCCCGTGTCGTCGTGGCAGTGGATGCCGATCGTGACGTCACTGCCGACGTGACGGTGGACATCGGCCACGATCTGCTCGACCTCGTGCGGCAGCGACCCACCGTTCGTGTCGCACAGCACGAGGTGCGACGCGCCGTTCACGACAGCCGCCTCGAGCACCCGCAGGCTGAACTCCGGGTTGCGCTTGTACCCGTCGAAGAAGTGCTCCATGTCGACGAGCACACGCCGGCCGGCACCGACGAGGAAGCCCACCGAGTCGGCGATCATCGCCTCGCCCTCGTCGAGGGTGGTCTGCAACGCCTCGAGCACGTGGTAGTCCCAGCTCTTCGCCACGATGCACACCGCCGAGGTGTTGGCATCGAGGAGGTTGCGCAGCGTGACGTCGTCGTCGACCTTGCCCTTCGGCCGACGCGTCGAACCGAACGCAACCATGATCGACGAACGCAGCTGCAACTCGGTGGCGGCCCGGGCGAAGAACTCGATGTCCTTCGGGTTCGCGCCAGGCCATCCACCCTCGATGTAGTGCACGCCGAGGAAATCGAGCTGCTCGGCGATGCGGAGCTTGTCGTCGACGGTGGCCGAGACGCCCTCCACCTGGAGGCCGTCACGCAACGTCGTGTCGAAGACCTCGACCATCTCCTGAGGGACCATCTCGTGGGGAGCGTCAGTGCTCATGTGTCGATCCTGTCTGTGTCGGGGCGGGGTGTGGTGCGATCGGTCGGGATGGATGCGGGCACCGCACCGTGCCCGAGAAACGAAACAGCCGCCCCGGAGGGCGGCTGCGAGCGCACGTGGGGGCGACCACGTGCGCTATCGAATGATGATGATGCGGGCGAGGTGGGCGCCTGGCTGCAACGACATGCCGATGATTGTGCCGCCCTCACCCCGGAACGTCAACCACCTCGGGTCCGCGACCCGCCAGCAACTCGACCCGCTGCTCGGACGAAGGCCGCGAACTGTGGACGAAGATGTGGACGAGCGGTGGACGAACGAGAAACTTCTGGGGACGACACCCTGATTCGGTGGATAAGCCTGTGACTTGAAAAATACCCCTTGACCTGGGGAAACGGACGGATCAGAGTGTCGTTCACACCGGACAGCGCACAGCGAACCCTCGGGGGAGTTGGAGGCGGGTCGGGTGGGGATGATCCGCACGACGGAGTGCTCCGGGCAACTGGACCGACGACGTCGGCGCTGGCGAAGGCCGAGCCGGGAAACCGGGGAGGGCGAGTCAGCCACGTCGGCACAGCCGAGACCGGGCAACCGGTGTCGGAAGCGCCGTACAACGGGATCGCCCGCCGGAGCAAGCTCCGACGGGCGATGACATTGGTCGAGACGAAGGGTAACTCCGGGTGGTCGATCAGTGGTGGATCATCCCACCAGGAGCCGCCCTGCCGGGCGCGCCGGTCTCCGGATCGGCTGCGAACGGCAGGGCGCTTCGGGTTCCGGGCGTGTGCCCTGGCGATGACGCGCTCACCGGGTACGGCGGCGCGAAGGCCAACGCTACGACCACGGCCGTGACCGCAGAAGCGACCCTGATCGGCCCGGTGGACTGGCGACTCGTCACCTGATCCCCGAGCTCCCATGGAGACTGCTCGCGCACCACCACCGCCATCCGATCCACCCACATGCGCTGGAACGCCATGGTGCCCTCCGTCGGCGGCGACACGACGAGGCTGAGCCCCAGGACGAAGCGTCCCGGATGTCCGTCGTCGGATGCCACCACACGCTCCACGACCGCCGGCACGCACAGGTCGACCGCGGGATGAACGAGCACGACCGACACCAGACTGCCGACAGTCGCCAGGGCTTCGGCGCGGAGCAGGGAATCGGTGCGCACCGCCAGGCCGCGGGCGCCGATGTCGACGGCAACCCCCGACCGACCGTCGATACGAGCCGGCATCGACACGGACACACGGGTCGAGCCGCGACGGGGTCGCGCTCGCACGATCACGCGCAGCGACACGAGCAGGGGCACCAGCACGGCAACGCCGACTGCAAGGGCCACCAGATCGGCTCGGTACGCGGCGCTGGGCCGGCCCGGCAGCGCCTGCAGCACGCCGGCACGAACGACCAGCGCCACCTCGACGAGCAACGTCAGCGCCACGGCAACCGGTCGGCCGAGCACCGCCGTCCGGCCCACCCGAGGCGGGTGCGTTCCCGCGCCCGGTGACGCGCCACCGACGATGCCACGAGCGACCGTTCGCACGGAGATGTCGATCGACGAGGCACCCGCCGCCGAGATCATGCCGGCAGCCACGAGCAGCACGACCGCCTGGCTCGGTTCGGCCGGCGGCAGCCATCCCCACGCCACTGCTACGGCCGTGACAGCCACGAACACCGCCGTGGCAAGGCCCACGACATGCCGGCCGGCTGCACACGCTGCTGCGGCGCGAACCGGTCGGGCACACGAGGCGTCCCACAGCGGCGATGACCTCGACAGCGTCGCGCGCAGCACCGCCGACCCCGCCAGCACCGCCTGGCGCAGGGACAGTGCCGGACGCACGTCACCCTGGGCGGCCATGACCGGACCCGACGCGATTCGGCACGACCACCCGTCGGCCCGCAGCATCCACGCCGCGGATGCGGTGTCACCGCCGCGCATCGCTCGCAGCGCGATCGACGCCCGCACGACGCAGCCCGGCCCGAACCACTCGTCACCGCGAGGAACCCCGACCGGGCCTCCCCACACCGGACCGGCGACCCAGGCATCGTCGATACCGAGCGTCGTCACAGCCTCCCGCAACCGCGACGCGACGATGACGCCATCGTGCGGTGCGAGTGCCACCAACTCGGTCGGGGCGATCGACAGGGCCCGACGGACCCCGTCGTCCCACGTCCCGTCGGAAGCGATGAACCCCACCCCGAACTCGAGCGCCAGGTCATGCATCTCGATCGGCCCGGCAAGGATCGTGCGTGTGTGGCCGACGGCGTCGACGGCAGCGAGCAGGGACACCCGTGTGGCCTCCCGCTGATCGACATCCGTCGCGAGCACGACCGGCCCGACGACGACGGCAACGCCGAGTGTCGGCACCGTCGCCGAGGCAGGCGGACGTGCGCCACGCGGAACGTCACAGCGTGCCTCCCCCCTCGCGATGCTGGTGCTCATGTCGGACCTCCACCGGTGCGGCATGGGCAACTGTCCGAGGGAAGATTCGGCTCGCCAGGGTCTCGACGAACGTGACCCCGCCGGGCGCGGTGTCAGACGGCGAGCTCGCACCAACCCTTGTAGGCGTCCTCCTGGCCACGGACCGCCCTGGCGTACACCTCGGCGATCGCCTTCGTCATCGGCCCGGGGCACGGCACTGCACGGTCGTCGACCGAGTTGACCGAGCTGATCTCGGCGGCCGTGCCGCACACGAAGATCTCCTCGGCGATGTAGAGGTCGCTGCGGGCGATGTTGTCGACGCGGATGTCGAAGCCGAGGTCCCTGGCGATGGTGATGACCGAGTGCTGGGTGATGCCCTGGAGCGCCCCGGCCGACAGCGGCGGGGTGAGAATGATGCCGTTGCGAACGGCGAAGATGTTCTCGCCGGTGCACTCGGCCACGAGCCCGTTCGGGGCCAGCATGATCGCCTCGTCGTAGCCGGCCTTCAGCGCCTCGACCTTGGCGAGCGAGCTGTTCACGTAGTTGCCGACCGTCTTCGCCGCAGGCGGCATGGTGTTGTGGTCGTGCCGGGTCCAGGACGAGATCTTCATGCGCACGCCCTTCTCGACCGCATGGTCGCCGAGATAGGCGCCCCACGGCCAGCACGCAATGGCGACATCGACCTTGCACGGCATCGTGTTGATGCCCATCTCGCCGTAGCCGTAGTACGCGATCGGGCGGACGTAGCAGGCCGGCAGGCCCGTGGACGCGACCGTGGCCTTGGTAGCGGCCACGAGCTCGTCGACCGTGTAGGGGATCTCCATGCCGAGAATGTGCGCGCTGCGGAACAGGCGCTCGATGTGCTCGGTGAGCCGGAACACGGCGGGGCCGTCGGCCGTCTCGTAGGCGCGGATGCCCTCGAACACACCGGTGCCGTAGTGCAGCGTGTGCGTGAGGACGTGGACCTGGGCCTGCTCCCAGTCGACGAGCTCGCCGTTCATCCAGATCTTCGGAGTTGGTTGGATCGGCATCGGGTGCCCCTTCGTGCGTTGTGCCTACGAGAGTGAGGTCGGACGGTTCGTCAGCCTGCCACGATGGCGGCGATTTGTGAACCGATGTCGGTGGTGCTGCCAGCACCCGCCTGATCGCAGGCGGCCCGGATGCGATCGGCTGCATCGCCCTCGCCCAGGAAGTCGAGCATGAGCGCTGCGCTGAGGATGGCGGCAACCGGGTTGGCCTTTCCGGTGCCCACGATGTCGGGGGCCGAGCCGTGGACCGGCTCGAACATGCTGGGGCCCGTGCGCGCCGGGTTGAGGTTCGCGCTGCTGGCGAGGCCGATGCCGCCGCTGACCGCCCCGCCGAGGTCGGTGAGGATGTCACCGAACAGGTTGTCGGTGACGATGACGTCGTAGCGGTGCGGGTCCTGCACGAAGTAGATGCACGCCGCGTCGACGTGGTTGTACGCCGTAGCGCAGTCGGGGTACTCGGCGGCCACGGCGTCGAACGTGCGCTGCCAGAGGTCGCCGGCGAAGGTGAGCACGTTCGTCTTGTGGACGAGCGTGACGTGCTTGCGGCCGTTGCGCGTGCGGGCGAGCTCGAACGCGTAGCGGATGGCGCGCTCGGCTCCCATGCGCGTGTTGACCGACCCCTGCGTCGCCACCTCGTGCGGCGTGCCCTTGCGCAGCACACCGCCCTCGCCGACGTAGGGGCCCTCGGTGTTCTCGCGGATGACCACGAAGTCGTGGGGCTGGGTGTGGCCCGGCGCCGTGCCGACGAACGGCCGCTGGTTGACGTAGAGGTCGAGATCGAAGCGCATCTTCAGCAGCAGGCCACGCTCGATGACTCCGGGCGGCACGTCAGGCGTGCCGACAGCGCCGAGCAGGATCGCGTCGAACGTCCGTAGCTCGTCGAGCACCGAGTCGCTGAGGATCTCGCCGTCGCGCAGGTAGCGGGCACCGCCGAGGTCGTAGTCGGTGGTCTCGATGGCCACGCCGGCGGCACGCACGACCTTGAGCGCCTCGGCGGTCACCTCGGGGCCGATGCCGTCGCCGCCGATCACTGCAATGCGATGAGTCATAAGCCGGTCAACGTACCGCAGCGCACCGGAGCGAGGCAGATCCGGTGCGCTGCGAAAGGTAGATTCATCGGTCGTATGGCTACACACCACCTGTCACGTTCCGCCTACGAGCGGCTGAAGGCCGAGCACCACGACCTCAGCACGCGCGGCCGCATCGAGGTGGCGAACAAGATCGAGACGGCGCGCCTCATGGGCGACCTCAGCGAGAACGGCGACTACCACGCCGCGAAGGACGAGCAGGGCCACATGGAGGGCCGCATCCGGCAACTCGAGCACCTGCTCGACCCGATCAACCATGTCATCATCGAGCCCGGCGGCGACGGCAGCGTCCGCCCCGGCAGCGTCGTGGCGATCGTGTACGACGGCGACTCCGACGACATGGCCGAGCGCTATCTCGTGGGCCACCCCGAGGAGCAGACGCTGCACGACATCGTCAGCCCGCAGTCCCCGCTGGGCGCCGCGCTCCTCGGACGCGTCGACGGCGACATCGTCGAATACCAGGGACCACGGGGCATGCTCAAGGTGAAGGTCATCGAGGTGGAGAACGCCTAGTGGCGATCCGAGACGGCGGGGGCGTCCACTCCCCCACGTTGCCCCCCGGCGAAGCCTTGGAGCTACCCGGTCGCGGCACGACGTTCGTGCGTCGGCTCGCCGGCCCCGAGGGTGCGCCGACGCTCGTGCTGCTGCACGGGTGGACCGCCACCGCCGACCTGAACTGGTTCACCGCCTACGAGGCGCTCGGCAAGCGGTACCAGGTCGTCGCGATCGACCACCGGGGGCACGGCCGGGGTATCCGCTCGAAGAAGCTGTTCCGGCTCGAGGACTGCGCCGACGACGCCATCGCTGCCTGCGACGCGCTCGGCATCGACCAGGTCATCCCCGTCGGCTACTCGATGGGCGGTCCGGTGGCGCAACTGATGTGGAAACGCCACGGCGACCGTGTGTCGGGCCTCGTCCTCTGCGCCACGTCGGGCTACTTCGTCACGTCACGCGAGGAACGGCTGAGCTTCATGGGCCTGTCCGGGCTGGCGGCCGTCGCTCGGCTCACCCCGCTGCAGGCACGCCGGTGGCTCACGGCCCAGCTCTACCTCCAGCGCAAGACCGAGCAGTGGGAGCCGTGGGCGATCGACGAGGCCAGCATGCACGACTGGCGGGCCGTGCTCGAGGCCGGTCGCGCCATCGGATCGTTCTCGTCGCGTAGTTGGATCGGCGAGGTCGACGTGCCCACCTCGGTGGTCATCACCATGCGCGACCGCGTCGTGCCGGTGCGCCGACAGGTGCGCCTCTTCGAGTCGATCAAGGGCGCGGAGGCTTTCCGCGTCGACGGTGACCACGACGCCGTCGTGGCGAACGCCGATCGGTTCGTGCCCACACTGTTGCGCGCCGCGCACAGCGTGGTCGAGCGCACCGTTGCCGCGCCCGACATGCTCTGAGCCCGGCACGCTCTGAGCCCGGCGATCGGGGCACGAGTGGAAGGGGTGCCGGGCGCCCGGCATCCTGGGCGTGTGAAGAAGACGACCGTGGCACTCACCGCCAGCCTCGCCGGCGCGGTTGCGGCCGCAACGTGGTGGCGACACCGGCAGAACGTCCGGCTGTCGCGAAACCTCGACCTCGCCCGGCTGGGTGCCCGGGTGGGCGGCACATATGCCTCCACCGCAGCGCGCAAGGTGTTCGCCTCGGCCGAACGCCGGATCGAGCTCGACAGCGAGCGCGAGCTGAAGACCGCCGAGGCGATCACCGAGCGTCTCGGCCACATGAAGGGCGCGCTGATGAAGCTCGGTCAGATGGCCAGCTACATCGACGAGGGTCTGCCCGGCCCGATGCGCGAGGCGCTGGCACAGCTCCAGTCGAACGCGCCACCGATGAGCGCCGAGCTCGCCGCCAAGGTCATCGAGGACGAGCTGGGACTGCACCCCGACGAACTCTTCGTCGAGTGGGATCCGCTGCCGCTCGCCTCCGCCAGCATCGGCCAGGTCCACCGCGCCGTGGTGGTCGACCCCGTGACCGGTCGCGAGCGCGCAGTGGCCGTGAAGGTCCAGTACCCCGGTGTGGCCGAGGCGATCGCCGCCGACCTCCGCAACGCCGACCTGCTCGGCGCCATCCTGAAACAGGGCTTCGGTGGCCTCGACCCGGACGAGATGGTGGTCGAGGTGAAGGAGCGGATCACCGACGAACTCGACTACGAGCTCGAGGCCCGCAACCAGACGATCTTCGCCGACCACTACCGAGGTCACCCGTTCATCCACATCCCCGAGGTGCTGCCGGCGCTGAGCACCCGCCGTGTCCTGACGACCGAACTCGTCACCGGCGCCACGTGGGCCGAAGCGCTCACGTGGGATCAGCAGCAGCACGACCTCATCGGCGAGTGCCTGTTCCGGTTCACGTTCCGGAGCCTCTACGGCATGCACCTGTTCAACGGTGACCCGCATCCGGGCAACTACCTCTTCCATGGTGACGGGCGGATCACCTTCTTCGACTTCGGCCTCGTGAAGCACTTCTCCGACGACGAGATGGACACCTTCGTCTCGATGGTGCGCACCGCTGCCTATGACCACGACGTGTCGGCGTTCCGCGGCATCCTCGAGCGGGCGGGCATGTTGAGCCCCGGAGCGCCGGCCACCGACGAGGCGGTCGGCGAGTACTTCAGCCAGTTCTACGAGAGCGTGCGCACCGACGCACCGATCACCTGGTCGGGCGAATACGCGAGCCGCATCGTCCGGCACACGTTCGACCGCACGAGCCCGATCTCGCAGTACGCCACCGTGCCGAAGGCGTTCGTCTTCATCCAGCGCATCAACCTCGGCCTCTATGCCCTGCTCGGCGAGCTCAACGCGTCTGGCAACTACCGACGCATGGCCGAAGAGCTCTGGCCGTTCGTGCAGGGCCCGCCCAGCACCCCGATGGCCGAGGCCGAGCAGCAGTGGCTCACGGCGTCGCGGGCGAGGACTGCTCGGGAGACAGACGGAACTCGGCCGCCAGCCGGTCGCGCACCCCTCGTGTGAACCACAGGTAGGAGGCGCCGGCCAACAGGCTCAGGCAAGCGAAGACGGCGATGGCGGTGCGGGCTCCCAACGAGTCGGCCAACGCACCTGCTCCGAGGTTCGACAGCGTGATGATGAGCGTCACGATGCCGAAGTCGCCGGCCAGGATGCGACCGCGGATCGCGTCGGGGGCCCGGCGTTGCAGGCCGTACGTCGACAGCGTCCACTGGGCGCCACCACCGAGGTGGGCGAGGAACGCGAGCGGCACGGCCACCAACAGGGTCGGCGCAACGCTGAGCCCGAGATAGCAGACACCGAAGGCCATGCCGGCGGCACCGCACATCAACAGCACCCGCGCCAGCGACGGCCCGACGAACCGCGCCGCGATCAGCGGGCCGAGCGCCACCCCGACGCCTCGCGCCGCGATCAGCACGCCGGTTGCTGCGTCGCCGCCGCCGAGCTCCTCGGTGGCCAGCACTGCCAGGAGGCCGACGATGCCGGCACCCATCGCGAAGGTCGCCTTCGAGGCGAGGAGCGACAGGATGACGTTGTCCTTGCGGGCATACGAGAACGCCTCGTGCATGTCGGCGATCGGACGCATCCGCTGCGCGGCCGGCGCGTCGGGAGCACGCTCGGCCTGCATCGGCCGGCGGATGAGCGAGACCGCAACGGCGGCGAGCACGAACGACACGGCGTTCGCGATGAAGGCCACGTCGCGGCCGAACACACTGGCGACCACCCCGCCCAGCGCGGCGCCGACGGCGAGCATCGCCCCCCACAGGGAGCCGAAGAGCAGCGACGCCTGCTTGAGCTCGTCGGGGGTGCGGGCCAGGTTGGGCAAACCCGCCTGCGCGCTCGGCCCGACGAACGAGCCGAGCGCGGAGATGCCGCAGAGGCAGAGAAAGCCGAACCACAGGCTGCCCGACGATCCGACCAGCAGCAGTCCTGCGGCGGCGAGCGCCTGGACGAGCGAGACAGTCCGGATGATGCGGCGGCGGTCGAACCGGTCGGCGGACGGCCCGGCGATGGGCGCCATCAGGAACGCCGGCAACGCCTGGGCGACGTACACGAGCGTGACGAGCGTGGCGGCTGACGACAGGTCCTGCACCAGGCCGACGAACGCCACGTAGGCGAACCAGTCACCGGCGAACGAGATCACCTGCGCGATGAACAGCAGCCGGATGTCGCGGTTGGTGCGCAGCATCGAGAACATGGCGATCATCTGTCTAGCTGACGGCTCCCGGGGCGAATGCGGTCGACCAGACCCTGCCGATAGGGTCGGCCCATGCGTGTTCCCCGGTTCGCACCCCTGTCACTCGCCGCGCTCCTGGCGCTCGTTCCCCTCGCCGCCTGCGGCAGCGACGGCGCCGGCGCCGACACCGCCTCCTCCACCCCTGCCAGCGCCGACTCGGCCGGTGACGGAGCGACCACCGACTCGGAGGTCGCTGCGCCGCCCACCACAGTCGCAGGCGCCCTCCCGAAGCCGGAGGTGCAGATCCCCGACGAACTGCCCACCGAGCTCGTGACCACCGATCTCATCGCCGGTACCGGCCCCGAGGCGAAGCAGGGTGACACGGTCGTCGTCCACTACGTCGGGGTCCGCAGCGCCGACGGCACCGAGTTCGACAACAGCTACGACCGCGGCGAGCCATTCCCCGTCACGCTGGGCGCCGGCCAGGTCATCGCCGGCTGGGACGAGGGCCTCATCGGGGTCCAACAGGGCACACGGCGTCAGCTCGACATCCCCTCCGACCTCGCCTACGGCGACGTGGCGCAGGGCGATGTCATCCAGGCCGGCGACGCGCTCACCTTCGTGGTCGACGTGGTGGCGGTGCTGCCGCTCACCGACCCGGCCGATGAGCCGACGATCACCGTCGCTCCGGCGCCCAATGCCACCGAGGTCGGCATCGAGGATCTCGTGGCCGGATCCGGCCCCGAGATCGAGCCCGGCCAGACCGCGGCGTTGCACCTCATCGCCTTCCGCGCCGACACGGGCGAGCAGATCGCGTCGTCGTGGGAGGCGGGCCCGCTCCAGCCGGTGCCCTACGTCGACGGCCAGACCCTGGTGGGCCTCTTCGAGGGCATGGCCGGTCTGCAGGCCGGCACACGACGCCAGCTCCACATCCCGTTCGCGAAGGCGTTCGGCCCGGACGGGAACGAGGAGTTCGGGTTGCCGGCGAACACCGACCTCATCCTGGTGATCGACGTCTTCTCGATCTACTGAGTCATGTCGACGACGGACGCCGTGCTCCACTCTCGGTCACGGCGGCCGTATCGGCTGCTGTGGACGTCGAACGCCGCGTCAGCGGTCGGCACCGGCATGACCGTGACGGCGATTCCGCTGGTCGCAGCACTGCAACCGAACAGCGAACTGATCCTCGGCGTCGTGGCCGCGGCCGGCATTCTGCCGGGTCTGCTGTTCGCAGTGCCGGCCGGCATCGCGACCGACCGGTTCGACCGACGACGGATCCTCATCGGGGCCGACCTCCTTCGTGCGCTGGCGCTCACGATGGCGTTCGTCGGCGTGGTGACCGACCGAATCGGTGTGGTCACGCTCACGCTGACCGCATTCCTCGTCGGGGTGGGTGAGACGGTCTTCATCAGTGCCTCACAGGCGTTCGTGCCATCGCTCGTCCCCGTCGAGGACCTCGACCACGCCAACGGCAGGCTGCAGGCGGCCGAGGACGTCGGGCGCGAGTTCGTCGGGCCGCCGCTCGGCTCGATGGCGTTCAGCGTCGCCGCATCGGTCCCGTTCGCCATCGATGCAGTGTCGTACGTGCTCTCGGCCGGCATCCTCCTCGGCATCCCGCGCACCGGCACCGGCCCGGCAGCGACCGACTCGGGAGCAGCCAGCCCGGAAGCGAGCGAGGAACCACCGCAGGATCGCCGCCCCGGCGGGGTCGGGATGGCCGACGCGTGGCGGTTCTTCCGGTCGTCGCGCACGCTCGAGGTGTTGTGTGCTGCGATGTTCGTCCTCGCGCTCGCCGGATCCGCGGTGCTGGCGCAGCTCGTCCTGATCGTGCGCGAGCAACTCGACGTGCCGGATGCCTGGTACGGGCCCACGCTCGCGGTGCTGGCACTGGGCTCCACCGTCGCCGGCCTGCTGGCCGGACGGATGCGGGAGGCCATCCCGGCGAAGATGGCGCTGATGGGCGCGGTGGCCGTGAACGCCCTGGCTTACCTGACGATCGGGGCGACGACATGGTGGCCGGTGGCCGTGACGGCGCTCGCCGTCTGGGGCTTCGCCGTCACGTTCGGCAACATCACCTCGGTCGGGGTCCGCCAGCGGATCATTCCGCCGGCGCTGCTCGGCCGCACGATGAGCATCTTCCGCACGGCGCTCGGCGCGGGCGGCCTGGTGGGCGCCCTGGGCGGAGGCGCCGTCGCCGCAGCGACGTCACCGGGCACGCTGGCCATCCTGGCCGGCGCGATCCAGATCCCGGTGGTGGCGCTGCTTGCGATCGGGCTCCCCCAGGACGTGACCGCCCCGCCACCTGCCGACCTCGCCTGACGGGCCTCGCCGGCCCCTACCCCGACCCCAGACGCGAAACGAGGTGCCGGTGATGGTCACCAGCACCTCGATTCATCACTGTTCGGCGGCCCAGCGATGTGGGTCGGACGAACTGCTCAGGTCCACTTGGCTCCGCGCATGTGGTTCATCCTTTCTCGGGAAGTCCGCGAGAAAGTATCAAGCAATCGGTAAGCCCGTCAACGGAGAGTGAGATCTTGCCTCGCTCAGCGCATCAGCCGGCGCGTCGCACCGCATCACCGATGCGCTCACCTGCCAGCACCACTGCTGCGCCGAACTGGCGGCCGGGCTGCCGGGTCAGCCGCTCGACCGGCCCGCTGATGCTGACGGCGGCGACCACCCGGCCCGAGCCGTCGATCACCGGCGCGCTGACCGAGGCGGCCCCCGGCTCGCGCTCCTCGACGCTCTCGATCCAGCCACCCGCCGACACCCGGCGGCCGGCGAGCACCCGGCCCGCCGAACCGACCTCGAGCGGGAGGAGGCCGCCCTCGGGCACGATCCACCGCAGGGCGTGCGGCGACTGCAGTGACACGACGCAGCGACGCGCCTCGTCCTCGCGGACGTAGAGCTGGACGCTCTCACCACACTCGTCGCGCAGGCGCCGCAGCACCGGGGCCGCGACCTCGGCCAGGTCGAACTGGTCGGCGGCCAGACGGCCGAGCGCGACGAGCTCGAAGCCGAGGCAGAAGCGGCCCTGCGGGTCGCGCCGCACCAGATGATGCTGCTCGAGCGCCACCACCAGCCGGTGGGCCGTTGCGCGCGGCAGGCCGCTCGCCACCTGCAGATCACCGAGGTCCATCGGTCCGGTGGTGAGCACACGCAGAATCGCAACGGCCTTGTCGATGACGCCGACACCGCTTACACTGTCCATATTCAGGAACTCTATCCCACATGTTGGGATGGGTTGCGAACACGGAAAGCGAGCCGCGATGACGCAGCCGAAGACACTCCCCCAGAAGATCTGGGACCGCCACCTGGTGCACTCGGCACCCGACGAGCCCGATCTGCTCTACATCGACCTGCACCTCGTCCACGAGGTCACGAGCCCGCAGGCATTCGACGGCCTGCGCCTCACCGGTCGCCCCGTTCGGCGGCCCGACCTCACCATCGCGACCGAGGACCACAACGTCCCGACGGCCGACATCGACCAGCCGATCGCCGATCCGATCTCGGCCAAGCAGGTCGAGGTGCTGCGCGTCAACACCGCCGAGTTCGGCATCATCAACTTCCCGATGGGTGATCCGCTGCAGGGCATCGTCCACGTCATCGGGCCCGAGCAGGGGCGCACCCTGCCCGGCATGACGATCGTGTGCGGCGACAGCCACACTGCCACCCACGGCGCGTTCGGGGCGCTTGCATTCGGCATCGGCACCAGCGAGGTCGAGCACGTGCTCGCCACGCAGACCCTGCCGCAGTCGCGACCGCGGTGGATGAGCGTGACGGTCGAGGGCGACCTTGCAGAGGGCGTCACCGCCAAGGACGTGATCCTCCACATCATCGATGTCATCGGCACGGGCGGCGGCATCGGCCACATCATCGAGTACCGCGGCTCGGCCATCCGGTCGCTCTCGATGGAGGGCCGCATGACCGTCTGCAACATGAGCATCGAGGCGGGCGCGAAGGCCGGCCTCATCGCCCCGGACGACACCACCTTCGCCTACCTCGAGGGCCGGGCCCATGCACCGAAGGGCACCGACTGGGATGCCGCCGTCGCCGACTGGCGCACGCTCGGCACCGACGAGGGCGCCGTGTGGGACAAGGAGGTCCTGATCGACGCGGCCGACATCCGCCCGCAAGTCACCTGGGGCACGAACCCCGGCCAGGTCGCCACCATCGACGACGTCGTGCCGTCGCCCGACTCGTTCGCCGACCCCACCACCCGCGAGACCGTCGCCCGTGCGCTCGAGTACATGGGCCTCGAACCCGGCACCCGCATCCGCGACGTCAGGGTCGACACGGTGTTCATCGGCAGCTGCACGAACAGCCGCATCGAGGACCTTCGCGCGGCAGCCGCCGTCATGCGGGGCCGCACCGTCACCGTGCCCCGAGTGATGGTGGTACCCGGCAGCCACGCCGTGAAGGCACAGGCCGAGGCCGAGGGCCTGCCCGAGATCTTCCGGGCCGCTGGCGCCGACTGGCGCGAGCCGGGATGCAGCATGTGCCTCGCGATGAACCCCGACAAGCTCGCCCCCGGCGAACGCGCGGCCAGCACGAGCAACCGCAACTTCGAGGGCCGCCAGGGCCGAGGTGGCCGCACCCACCTCGTCAGCCCCGGCGTCGCCGCGGCCACCGCCGTCGCCGGCCATTTCGCCACCCCGTCCGATCTGGAGGTCCAGTCATGAAGGCCGTGCGCATCGTCACCGGTCGGGGCGTGCCGCTGCGCCGCAGCGACGTCGACACCGACCAGATCATCCCGGCCGAGTGGCTGAAGCGCGTCGAGCGCACCGGCTTCGAGAAGGGCCTGTTCTCGACCTGGCGGGACGACCGCAACTTCGTCCTCAACGACGAGCGCTACGCAGGCGCGAGCATCCTCGTCGCCGGGCCGGCGTTCGGCGTCGGCTCGTCACGCGAGCACGCGGTGTGGGCGATCCAGCAAGGCGGCTTCGACGCCGTCATCGCCCCGAGCTTCAGCGACATCTTCCGCAACAACTGCACGAAGAACGGCCTCGTGCCGGTGGTGGTCGCCGAGGCCACCGTCGTGAAGATCTGGGAGGCCATCGAGGCCGACCCGTCCACCGAGATCGTGGTCGACATGGAACGCCTGCAGGTCGAGGTGCCCTCGGCCGGCATCAGCTCGTCGTTCCCGATGGAGCCGCAGAACCAGCACCGGTTCATCAACGGCCTCGACGACGTCGGCATCACCCTCACCCACGTCGATGCCATCGACAACTACGAGGCCAACCGCCCGTCGTGGCTGACCGCCCGCTGACCGCCCGCTGACGCAGGTGCTCAGCGAGCGATGCGCTCGGCGATGAGCTCGAGATAGCGCTTGCCGACGGCCTCCATCGTGAACAGGTCGTCGACGAATCGGTGCTGCTCGGCGACGACCGCATCGCGACGGGGGCTGTCACCGATGAGGCGCAGCACGCTGGCAGCCACGGTCTCGGGCTCGTCGTCGGGGAGCAGTTCGAGATCGGGCCAGCGGCCGAGGTCGACGCCGGGATAGTTGTCGTGCGGTAGCACTGCGAACACGGGCACGCCAGCTGCCATCACCTCCATGGTGGTGATGCCGAGCCCCCAGCCGCTGAGGTCGTGCCCCTCGCAGTCGGCCGCCGCCGCGTAGTCGCGGACCTCGTCGTGCTCGACACGGCCGACCACCACGAGGCAGTCGTCGACACCGAGCTCGCGCGCCAGGGTGATGAAGTCGTCGGTGTACACGTGGCCCACGACGAGCACCTTCACGTCGGGCAGCGAGCGCCGCACGATCGGGAGGGCCCGCACCAACGAGATCCGGTCGCGCAGCGGGATGACATGGCCGAAGCTCATGACGACGGGAGCGTCGCCGAGCCCGTGGCGCTCGCGCACCGAGGCGCCGTCGCCGCAGGCGAACCGGTCGGGCTCGATCGCAGCCGGCACGAAGGCGATGTCGTCCTCACGGGGTCGATACACCTCGCGGACGTAGGTGTCGATCCGCTTGTCGATGACCACCCACATCGGCCTGCCCCACCGGTTGATCGGCTTGACGACGAGGCGATCACCGAGCCGGATGACATGCGCCGCCAACGACCGATCGTGCGTGAGCGCGGTATGGACGGTGATGACGCGCGGTACGCCGCGGCGAGCGGCGAACCAGGTGCTGATGAACGTGAGGTCGAAGAACTGGCCGTTCTGGTGCACGACATCGGGGCGGAAATCATCGAAGATACGGCGCATCCGGCGGAGGTTCGACGGGCGCGCCGCGAACGGCAGCGAGTAGTTGAAGGCGATGCGACCGGGCGACAGCGAGAAGCTGGGCAGCCGCACGATGCGGTAGCCGAGGTGCGTCTCGTCGGCGGGGAAGTCGCCGTAGGCCGTGGTGACCACGAGGACCTCGTGGCCCTCCGCGACGTATCGCTCGGCGATCCCCTCCGAGAAGTGGGACGAGCCGGTGGTGCGCGGCCAGAAGAAGTTGTTGACCAGCAGGATGCGCATGGGGCGGACCTCAGCCGACCGTCACGCGCGCGGCGCCCACCTCGACCGCATCGGCCACCTCGTGCGGCACGACCAGCGATCGGAGCTCGGCATCGGCATCGGCGGCGCCGCGCACCAACGCTACGAAGTGCCCGAGCTGCAGCGACAGCGGCTCGCCTGCGTGGCGCACGAACGGGATGTCCACGATCGTGTCGGAGCGGTACGAGCCACCGTCCATGTCGTGGGTGACGTGGCGGTACACCGTGACGTTCTGTCGCAGCAGGTCGACCTCGACGAGTTCGTTGGCCGACAGGACCGACAGGGTGCGCACCTTGCGCTGCCCCATGCGGCTGGCCGAGAGGTTGGCCACCGGGCCATCGACCCACCCGAGCACCACGTCGGCCTGCTCGGCCGATCCTGACGAGCCGGCGACGAACGTGAGCACCCCGCCCACCGCAGCGGGGGCGCGGTGGCCGGTTGCCCCGGCCACGAGGTCGATGTCGTGGATGAGCAGGTCGGTGACGACGCTGGTGGTGATGCGCGGCGCCGCAGGCGAGTGCCGGACGGTCTGGATGCTCACCGGCGGCGCCGTGAGACGGCCGAGCCCGGTGACGACCGCTGCGTTGAAACGCTCGACGAACCCACACATCAGCGGCACACCCGCGGCGCGGGCGGCGGCGATGATCGCCGCCACGCCCGCCGCATCGTGGGCCAAGGGCTTCTCGACGAGCAGCGGCACGCCGGCTGCGAGGAGGGGCAGTGCCACCGCCACATGGTGCTGGGTGGGCGCAGCGACGATGACGGCGTCGCAGCCGGACAGGTCTGCCGGGTCCGTGGAACTCCTGGCCCCGTAGCGGTCTGCGACGTTCCCGGCGGTCGCCCCATCGGAATCGACCACCATCAACAGTTCGGTCTCGGCATGCTCGGCTACGACACGAGCATGGTTGGAGCCCATGGTGCCTGCGCCGAGCACGCCCACTCGGATCGATGCCACGGGTCGACGATAACCGAGTGACCCGCGGTGTACGTTGGACCCGCTCATGGATCCGTACATCCACCCCACCGCTGTCGTCGAAGACGAGGTCACCATCGGGTCCGGCACATCGATCTGGCACCACGCTCACATCCGCCGCGGGGCGGTCATCGGCAGCGGTTGCACGCTCGGCAAGAACGTGTTCGTCGATGCAGGCGTCCGGGTCGGCAACGGGGTCAAGATCCAGAACAACGTCAGCGTGTACGCCGGCGTCACGATCGAGGACGACGTGTTCGTGGGGCCCAGCGCCGTGTTCACCAACGACCTCCACCCACGTGCCTTCGCTGTCGAGTGGTCGATCACGCCGACCGTGGTGCGCCGCGGGGCGTCGATCGGGGCGAACGCCACGATCGTGTGCGGGACCGAGATCGGCGAACTGGCGCTTGTCGGTTCCGGTGCGGTCGTCACGAGGTCGGTGGCCACCCACCAGCTCGTGCTGGGCAACCCCGGACGTCCGAGCGGTTGGGTGTGCACGTGCGGCCGCACCGTGCACACTCCCGACGGTTCCGAACCGTCTCCCGACGTGATCTGTGCCGCGTGCTCGCTCCCCTGGCGTCGCCCGCTGCCCCACTCAGGAGACAACACGTGATCCCCATCTCGACCGTGCAGCTCGGCCCCGACGTCGAGGCGCTCGTCCTCGAGGTCCTGCGCTCGGGCATCATCGCCCAGGGGCCCAAGGTGGCCCAGCTCGAGGCGGCGTTCGCTGCGTTGTGCGGGGTGCCGCACGCCGTAGCCGTGAACAACGGCACGACCGCGTTGGTCGCAGCGTTCGAGGCGCTCGGGCTCGGGCCCGGCGACGAGATCGTCACCAGCCCGTTCACCTTCGTCGCCACCGTCAACGCTGCGCTCGAGGTGGGCGCCACGGTCCGCTTCGCCGACATCCGAGCCGACGACTTCTGCCTCGACCCGGCAGCCGTACCCGAGGCCCTCACCGACCGCACCCGCACGCTCGCCCCGGTCCACCTCTACGGGCAGTGCGCCGACATGGAGCCGCTGGCCGCCATCGCCGCCGAGCACGGGCTGTCCATCGTCGAAGATGCTGCGCAGGCCCACGGCGCCACCATCGACGGCAAGCCCGCCGGCTCGTGGGGTGTGGCCACGTTCTCGTTCTACGCGACCAAGAACATCGCCACGGGCGAGGGCGGCATGGTCACCACCGCCGACGACGCCGTGGCCGACCGGCTGCGCGTGCTCCGCAACCAGGGCATGCGCCAGCGGTACGTGTACGAGCTGGCCGGCCACAACTGGCGCATGACCGATCTGCAGGCTGCCCTTGCGATCCCGCAGATGGCCACCTACGAGACGACGGTGGCGGCGCGGCGCGCCAACGCCGCCGCGCTGAACGCCGGGCTCGCCGACGTGCCGGGCCTCACAGTGCCACAGCAACTCCCCGGCCGCGGCCACGTGTGGCACCAGTACACGGTGCTCGTCGGCCCCGACGCCCCGGTCAGCCGCGATGCGGTCATCGACGCACTCACGGCAGACGGCATCGGCTGCGGCATCTACTACCCGAAGGTGATCGGCGACTACGACTGCTACCGAGCGCACCCGCGGGTGGTGCAGGCAGACACCCCGGTCGCCCGGCGCTGTGCCGAACAGGTCGTGTCGCTGCCGGTGCACCCCCACCTCTCGCCGACCGACCTCGATCGGATCATCGACGCGGTGCGCCGCGCCCTGCATGCCTGACTTCGCCCGGCGCATCCGCGCCGGCCTCGGGCACCACTGGGCCGGCGCGTACATCGCCCTCGTGGGGGCGATGTTCGTGCTGTGGGCGATCGCGAGCCCGCCGAGCAGCGTGCCGGACGAGCCTGCGCACGTGGTGAAGGCTGCCTCGATCTGGCAGTGGCAGCTCCGCGGGCCCACCGAGCCGCTCGACCCCGAGAACATCGACCCGTCGATCACTGCCGAGCGCTTGCGCACCCCGGCGAGCTACGCCGCGGTGCAGTCGATGACGTGCTTCGCCTTCCGTTCGGACGTGACCGCGTCGTGTATGCCGGACATCACCGACAGCCAACGCATCGTCACCTCGCTCAGCGCTGCGGGCCCCTACCCGCCCCTGTTCTATGCGCTGGTCGGCTGGCCGAGCCGCCTGATGCCAGCGGACGTCGGGGTCTACGCCATGCGTCTCGCCTCGGCAGCGCTCTGCCTCGGCCTCGCGGCGCTCACCCTGCTGACCCTGCGCCGCCGCGTCGGCGATGCGCTCGCCTTCGTCGCCGTCACGGTCGCGCTCACCCCCGAGGTCGGCTATCTCGCAGGGAGCGTCAACCCCAACGGGCTCGAGATCCTGGGCGGCCTCGCGCTGTGGGCCGGCCTCGCCACCGCGATCGGCCACCGCCTCGACGACGAGCCGGTCCCCGGAGTCGTCACCGCCGCTGCGCTCGCCGGCGCAGCCGGCCTCGCTCTCACCCGCTCACTCGGCCCGATGTTCACCGTGGCCGTCGTGGTGGCCGTCGTGGTGGCGGCAGGCAGGCCGGTGCTGCGCCTCCGCCGCGACCGCCCGACGCTGCGGCTGCTGGGGGGTGTCGGTGGCCTCACGGCGTTCGGCGCCGCCTGGGTCGTCCGGAGCGGTCACCTGTCGTCGGTACCCGGAGGCACACCGGAGGCGGGTAAGCCGATCGTCCAGCAGCTCGTCGAGCGCATCGACGATTGGACGCAGCAGATGGTCGCCGTCTTCGGCTGGCTCGACACCGGGCCGGTGCTCACGAGCGTCTGGGCCTGGCTCGCCATCGTCGCCGCGCTGATGACAGTGGTCTGGATCGGTGGCCGCTCGTGGCTGCGCACGTGCACGATGCTGCTCGTCCCGATCGTTGCGCTGAGCCCGGTGGTGCTGCAGTACCCCGGCGCCGACGACCAGGGCATCGCGTGGCAGGGACGCTATGGCCTGGCCCTCGCGATGGGCATCCCCGTGCTCGCCGTACTCGCGCTCGCCGGCAGACGCTTCGAGGCAAGCCAGGCGGCGAGGCTGGCGACGCTGGTTGCCGCACTCGCAGCCATTGCCCACATCGCCTCGTTCGCCA
>Ga0247831_1002264_pt1 | contig 32036 bp, 32 predicted proteins | sample LaCruzMarch2015__9_FD_192406 | JGI IMG/M metagenome (GOLD analysis project Ga0247831, IMG submission 192406) | Freshwater microbial communities from meromictic Lake La Cruz, Castile-La Mancha, Spain - LaCruzMarch2015_1m | ecosystem: Environmental > Aquatic > Freshwater > Lake | place: Spain...
TTATCATTTATTCAAATCGCGATTTCAGATATTAGTAGTAATGCAGTTGTATGTTCAACAAAGAATATATATATAACTACTAATTACGGTGTGAATTGGGAAAATATATCTGCTACAAATACAAATATAAAAAGTATTAATAGTGTATCTATTTCTAATGAAGGTGACAATATTTATGTAGCATCTAGTTTTGGTCTTTATATCTATAACCAAGGATCCAAATTATGGTCTACTATAAATGCAACTAGTACTAATATATGGACCGGTATTTCTACCTATGATAAATATGTGGTTGCATGTACAAATGGTGGGGGTATATACACCTCTAGTAATTATGGCATAACCGATTTATTGAAGAATTATAGTGTACCATATACAACATCCATTAATTGGATAAGTATTTGTATCCGAAAATATGGATTTGCTATGGCGGGTTATAACGATACAAATAATAATGGAATTATATATGTTTCAACAAATAATGGAATTACTTGGAAAAAATCCGATACGTATAATTATCCGAATAATTCATTGAAAAAAGTATTTATTATGAATTATGGATATGGATTAGCATTAACTACGAATCGTGTGTATATAACTTCTAATTATGGTGAAACATGGAAAATTTTCCGTGATATTGGTTTAAATGATATAAGTGTATCTGATTCAGGATTTTTAGTAAGTTGTGATAATACAAATATTTATTCAACATCTATTTATTCAGCATTCAATGTAAATAAAATATTTACAAAAAGTTCTAGTTTTGTAACATTAGGAATTTTATCTAATCAATTGACATTTCCAATCATTACTAATAATCAAATACAATTGAAAATCATTCCTTCTATTATACGCCCTAGTAGTAATTATGAATTATACTTTGGAAAACACGACAATCCATCTAGTACTGATATTTCTAATATTTTTATTGATCCAACCCAAATCAAAAATCCACAATATTTTACATTTTCAAATCTACAAGGAAATACCTATTATGATATTTCATTTTCATATATTATAAACGCCAATAATTATACATTAAGTCAACAAATAATTACAAAAAGTGAACCATTAAATGTATTTATTGATCAGGATTCAGTTACAGATATTAGTATGAATATTTCATTTACACCTTGTATTAATACTCCCTTGTTTTATAAAATTTTTATCCAGAATATGGAAAAAGCAACAGATTTACATATTTATTCTTTAGCTGGATCTATTGTAAATAACAACACTAATAATAATACATTTAAATATACCATAACTGGTTTAACTAACGATGCTTCTTATTCATTTATAATAGATAGTAGTTATATAGATTATTCTTATAGTTCCCTACCTTTTCAATATTTCACTACAAAAAGTATACCAAAAGTAGTGGAGATAGATAATACTGAATTTGATAAAGCGAAAGTATCTTTCTATCCACCATCTAAAACAACTCCAAATAGTATTAAATGCACGGTGAATACAATGAAAAATGTTATAGTAAATGGTATTGTGCAAAGTATTATAAATACAGAAATACCTCCAGGAATATATGATGGTAGTATTATTTTTGTTGAAAATACTCCCAATACGATTGATATTATTGGATTAACTCAAGATTCTGATTATGACATTATACTAGAATCTATTTATAGTAATATGATTATACAAACTGCCACAATTAGTTATATTGCAATTGGACGACCAACTGTACGGTTAACTCTTAGAAAAAATCAACAAAACAATACATATACTATTGTAGTAAATATAACCTTACAGTATCTCCCGAAATATTATTTATTAACTATTACTTATCCAGATAAAACAAATGAAACATGTGATACCTTAGCCTTATCCACTACAACAGTATTTGATTTCGTGAATTTAACTCAATTAGGAACCTATAAAATAGATGTAACCGCGGTATTTAGTCCAACGTCTATTGCGAACCGGAGTTCATCTTTATCCATTGTAGAAAACGATAAAGTTAGTTTTGGAGCATTAGATATATGTTATAATCGCATAGATGTATCTTTCAGTTTAGTTATGTCAGATACAACGGCTATATATAGTTTGAAATTGATGAATACGATAAGTAGTGATCCTAATTTAAATTATTCCTATAATATTCCAAAGTCAGATATAATATTAAATCCCAATTCATATTACCAATTTAATAATTTATATGTAAATAGTGGAAATTATAATTTATTTATAACAAACGTCAACAATAATTTTTATTATCCCAATACGTATCCCCCTATACCTAAAATAAATGTTCCAGTACCAATCACATTACCTATAGTGAATACGGTTCAAATAGATAGTACGAATATAGTGGCGAAGGGATCGTCTGGCGTTTTATTACAAACATATTATACTATTTTATACCCAAATACATATCAACCGTCTTATAATTTGTATGTTATAAATAATGATTTAGCTACGACTATTTATAATATTCCAATAACTAATTTTTTAGATGTGTCTTATAGTGTACTTATCAACTTTACTGGAAATTATAGTATATATTTAAAAAATACATATGTCGGTGGAAGTAGTATATCTAATATAATAAATGAACCAATTGTCATTACTCCGGATATTAGTTTTGGTAATATAGATATTTCTTATAATTATATAAATATTCGTTATAAAATAACATCTTTTACCGCAAGTCCACAATATATACTTAGTATAAGTGGAAGTATTACGGAATTTAATAATGCTTACACAATTATACCTATAGTAGATAGTAAAACTTCTTATATTTTAGATTCCTCCCATATATTTATGATTCCTGCAAACACGGGGGCTTATTCCTATCAACTAACCGATGGTACTACTATATTTAAACCTACCAATAACAATATATTAATGCCAACTATTACAAATATTATTTCAAATATATTATATAATTATGCATTCTCGTTTATAGTAAATTACACATCATTATATGTATATAATCCAACCTATACAGTATTATTACAAAATTCAATATATCCTGACATTTCATATTCAATAATAAATTCTTTCTACAATTCACCAGTATCTCTCGGTATTATTTATCGGTCTAGTAATAATTATAAATTAACTATTAACTGTAATTATTACACACCAACACTAGTAACTTATACTGCTCCACCTATCATGAATATATCTGTGAATAATACCAATCTAATAAATTACATTAATTATTCTTATTACTTATATAAATCGTCATTAACAGATACATTTTTTTATCAAGCAATTGATATTTCTTATCAAATTATATCGTATGATATTATTCCATCAGGATATATGATTTATCTTCAAAATGATTCATTAGGATTAACGTATGATTCTCCAATTACATTAAATATAAGTACGGATTATTCAAATGCGAATATACGTAATTATAATAATTTATTTACGAATTTATATTTCGGAGATTATAGTTATTACATAAAAGATATCAGTAAAAATATAACATATAGTGCAACCAACACTATTAATATACCTATTCCAAATAACACATTTGCATTAAATGCAGATAATATAAGTGTTAATATAAGTAATACGAATCCGAAATATGCAAAAATAACTAGTAATATTGTAGTAAATTATGCATGTTATAATGCATCTTATATTTTTTCAGCAATTAATAGTATAAATCCCGATATTTCTTATACATCTGTATACACTGAAAATGCTTTATCTAATACTGGTAATTACTTTGATATTTCATTTATTTCTTTTTCTGGTAATTACAACATTAATATTCTAAAATTATTTAATATAACAAAAACAGAAACAAAAATATATTTAAATGCGGTGACGGTTAGTATTGGTAATTCGGTTACATTATCAACTCCTACATATACACTTATAAGTAACATATTTACACTTAATATTCCTTACCAAATTGTAAGTTATGATCCGAACCCAAGTTTTTCATTTATTAATGATGATAACGTAGTGTCTAATATTACCTTTCCCACAATTACGTATAAGACACTTATGCCGGTTACAGTTACTAATGTATATACACATAGTAATGCTAAAAATGTTTATTCTGAAAATTACAATTATTCTATTATAGATAATAATACGGGTTTTTCTTATCCAAATACATTTATATTAGATTATCCGATTTTCAATATTTCAGTAAGTCTTACGGATAATTCGGTTATAATAGATTATAATGTAATTGATAATACAACCCTTCCAAAAACATATATTATTTATATAAATCAATATATGGATAAACAGAGTTTCATAGTTGGTTCTACTAATATAAATTCAGGAACTAAAATATATACTTTTAATAATGTAAATAATATTAATCTAATAGGCATTGAAGATAGTAGTCTAAATACTTATAATTATGAATATTTCGGTTTACCATATACTGCAACTGGAATATATACAAAAAGTACATATGGTATATATACCATTTTAAAATATACTAGCGGTTCAGGTACATTTTCCCCAACTCAATCAAATCTAAAAGTAGGTTATTTAGTAGTAGGTGGTGGAAGTGCGGGTAATCCAGCTGGTTCTGCCAAAAATAGAGGGGATTGGATAAAAGGAGGGGCTGGAGGTAATGGTGGTGCAATTTCATATTCGCCATTAAATATGTCTAATCTGACGATTACTCAGAATACTATATGTAATATTGTAGTTGGATCAGGTAGTACACGTTATGATATATCTGGCAATCCATCTTCAATTAGTATCAGTGAATTAATAATAAAATCACAAGGTGGTACCAACATTTATATTAGTGCGAATCGTTTTTATACTCTTAATGGAAATGATAATACTGCAATCGCAACTGGAGGTATATATAATTTTAATGGAGGTAATTACGGTGGTGGTGGAACATTAGGTTATCCAGCAAATACTGGTCGCACGGGAAAATACGTTATTATTAATGATATTAGCATTAATTCATATTATGGTGGCGGAGGAGGTGGTGGGGGACAAGGTGGAAGTAATGCAGTTACCGGTGCAAATGGTGGAAATGGAGATACAGATGGTAAGGGTGGATCTAGTTCGGGGAATTCATCTGAAGGTAACCCAGGTTATCCTGGTATAAGTAATTACGGTAGTGGAGGAGGAGGAGGAGGAGGGTATTATGCAACTAGTGAAATTTTAAATTATATTGGTACGATTGCAATCGGGGGTAATGGAGGATCTGGAGTTGTTATTATCTATTTCCCAACATAATTTAGAAAAGATATTTTGCGTGTATACATACACATATTAAGTATAAAATAAAAAATATATTTGTAATATATAATATAAAATGAAAAGACCAGTTCGTAACTCCGATGGAACATATCATTTAGAAAACAAAAAATTCAAAGAATTATTCGGATCTCGTCAACAAGTATGGAATGGAACTGCGTTTAAAACATCCGGAAATTTGACAAAAAAACATTTGTTTATGAATAAATGGGGACGTATAGTGTCTGAGAAAAAACATAAAACTGCAAAAAAAGAAATGCGTTTGAAAAAATATGGATATAGTGCTAAGAAAGGAAAATTCGGATATGTTAAAATAAACAGTAAATCCAAATCTAGAAAAATGAAAGGTGGTAATCCAAACGACCTACTTAAATAAATATTTCTTTTTTCATTTCATTGCAATAAAAAAAGAAATATAATAATAATAATAATAATAATAACTACAAAAATATTAATTAATTTAGCATAAATCTAATCTAATCAATCTCTTCAATACTTGGACCATCTTCACTTGGACTATTCGCGCTATTTGTTTCAGATGAAGTAGTTTCAGATGAAGTAGTTTCAGACGAAGGAATAGGAAAAGAAGTAGAAATTTCCGCGAAATAGTCTTCTAATTCTTTTTGTTTCGTCTCGTACTCTGTCTTTTCTGCAGACCCATTAACTTCACACCAATTCTCAGTAGATTGTAACTTATCTTGCGCTTCTTTTTTAACTGTATCAGATAGATTCTTCATATTCTCATCATTTTGTAACGAACTCTTCATTTGATAAATATATGCTTCTAATCTTTGTTTAGTCTCTATCTTCTCTCGTAATGCATCATCTTCTGCCTTATATTTCTCGGACTCTTCTACCATTCTATCAATATCTTCTTTAGATAATCTACCTTTATCATTAGTAATAGTAATTTTCTCACTTTTACCACTAGATTTCTCAGAAGCAGATACATTTAAAATCCCATTTGCATCCATATCAAATACTACTTCTATTTGTGGCATTCCTCTGGGCATAGGAGGTATACCTTCTAATTGAAATTTCCCCAACAAAGTATTATCTTTTGTCAATGTTCTCTCCCCTTCATATACTTGAATCAATACACCTGGTTGATTATCTGCATAAGTAGAAAATGTCTGTGATTTCTTTGTTGGAATAGTAGTATTACGATTAATGATTTTAGTCATTACACCTCCAGCAGTTTCTAATCCAAGACTTAATGGACAAACATCCAATAATAACAAATCAGAAATTTTTTCATCTTTAGATCCAGTTAAAATAGCGGCTTGAACAGCTGCGCCATAAGCTACACATTCATCTGGATTAATAGATTTACATAATTCCTTTCCACCGAAAAAATCCGATAATAATTGCTGGATTTTAGGAATACGAGTACTTCCTCCAACTAATACGATTTCATGAATTTGTGATTTAGATAATTTAGCATCTCTTAAAACTTGTTCTACTGGTTCCATTGTACTTTTAAAAAGAACATCACATAAACTCTCAAATTTCGCACGCGTAATCACTGATGCGAAATCTAATCCATCAAATAATCCATCAATTTCAATATTTGCAACAGTAGCAGAAGATAAAGTACGTTTTGCACTTTCACATGCAGTACGTAATCTTCTTAATGCTCGTTTATTTTCTCTCAATTCTTTCTTGTTTTTCTTTTTAAATTCCTCTGCAAAATAATCTACTAAAATGGAGTCAAAATCTTCTCCACCTAAATGTGTATTTCCCGCCGTAGAAAGAACTTCAAATACACAATCGTCTATTGATAGAATAGACACATCAAATGTTCCCAAACATTTTGTTAGTATAATAGTATTTAAACCATTATTTCTTATACTTTCATATAAGATCAGACTATATCTTATCTAAACTATAAAACTTCATTTCTCTCTAAATAACTAACTAATTCTTTCCATTGTTGATTCCAATTACCTGGAGTTATAAAAAAATATTTATTTATATTTACATTTTCTAAAATATATTGATTTACTGCATCTAATTTCGTTTGCCATAATCCACTTTCTATTTGATTTCTATGCCATATATGAAAATCTTTGATTTCAATAATTACATCTGCAATTTGATAATCTACTCTATAATTTCTGCATTTATCTTCAAAGACATAAGAAATAGAAGGACCATTACGAACAATTATATTTCTATCATTACACCATTCAACAAATTTCTTTTCTAATTTGGATTGATACATGATAGTTTCTTTTGCAGAATTATATATTGGACGTAATTTAAATGTACGATTACATAATTTACATTCTTTACATAATAATTTGTAATCGTTTTTAAATCTTTCTAGTGATTTAGATCTCCATGGTTTTGAACAATTATCGCATTTTATAATCGGTTGATCCATTTTAAAAATACAGTCGTTTTTTTTATCATAAATTACAGATGAATATCGCATTTGATTTCCTACACGATAAATACTCCAAAAATCATAATTCTCAAAATCTGTATATTTTCCATTTCCAAAACTAATGATTTTACTTCGTATTCTCTCAAAATCTTCTTCAGTTAAATGAGAAAGAATATAAGAATTTTTATAAACATCATTACATTTATTAAATTCTTCTATACTTTTATCATGAAAAACCACTTTATTAGATTTATATTTATAAATAGTATCTGTATCCACATTCGTATTTGTTTCTGAACGATAATAATTGGAACAATTATAACAGTGTGGTTTTTCTTCTCTTATTTTACGTAAGAATCGTGTTGTACCAACTTGATTTATTGTATTACATAAGCTACAAAGATAAGTAATAATTAAATCTGTGGTTTTTCTTAGACGATTATCATTAATAATAACATGCCATATTTTTTCATTTGTGGAGGAATAAATACTTTTCTCAAAAATAAGTTCTTTTTTTAGAATAGGAATATCTTGTTTTGTTTTTTTATCACAAATAGAAAGGATAGTATTCAATATATTTTCACGAGTACTCATTACTCAGATTAGTTAGTTAATTAGTTAAGATAATTAGTTTTATATTTTTTTGTTTAGACTCTGGCACTCGTGGGATAATAAAATAAAATAAAATCCTAGTCGTTGAACCTTCACCATTTCTTATTAGAAGAAGGCGCTTGGCTGCTGATTGTCCAATATTTTTCTTTTTCAAACCGTCACGCTCATGTTTTCACATCACGTTGTGGTAGAAAAATCTTAAGGAGTTTCCAGCAATTCACCAGATTTGTTTCGGCGATAAATTAAATTAAATTAAATTAAATCACCTAACAGTGGGCTAAAACCACAGGAGGCAGAACGTCTTTACCTCCGCAATCAAATATTAATACATTTTTCTCTGTCTTAGACTTCTTATCTAGTCCATATGCAATTGCCGCAGCAGTTGGTTCATTGATGATTCTCAATACATTTAACCCAGCAATAGTACCTGCATCCTTAGTCGCTTGCCGTTGAGAATCATTGAAATATGCAGGAACTGTAATAACTGCATCAGTGACTTTTTCTCCCAAAAACGATTCTGCAATTTCCTTCATTTTAGTCAAGATCATAGAACTAATTTCTTCAGGAGCAAAGACTTTTGTTTCACCTTTGAAATCTACTTGAATCATTGGTTTATTTTCTTGGTCAATGATATTATACGACAAATGTTTCATATCACTTTGTAATTTAGCATCGTCGTAATTTTTTCCAATAAGACGTTTTGCATCAAATACAGTATTTGTTGGATTAGATGCAGCAGAAGATTTAGACGCTTCTCCAATTAATCTTTCTTCTGATGTAAATGAAACATAGGAAGGCATAGTTCTATTACCTTGATCATTCGCAATGATTTCCACATGATCATTTTGCCAAACACCTACACAGGAATATGTCGTACCTAAGTCAATACCGATTGCACGTGTCATCTTATCTTATATATTCTCTCAAAAAATCTTTATATCAATTTGAATAATATTTTTTTTGTATTCATTTATAGTATAGAATATTATGAGTACAAATAAAGGGTCTATTGTAATAAACCTAAATCATAATATAAGAGTTGATGTAATACCAACCAAATTGGATATAATAAAAGTAGGAACTCAAAAGAGTAATGATAATGATAGTATTACAAATGAATATTATATTTTTTTATATTATAATACAGAAATAAATAGTATAGCTTGTATTTCTATAGAAAAAAACGACAAAACAGTTATAAATGATATAGAATTACAAAATTTAAAAATAAATGAAGTATTCCCTTATGTAAGTGATCCGGATAATAAGTATACATTTGACTTCATATTATTACCGTGTGATAATTTAGAAAGTTTAAAAATACTAAAAAAATTCAATGGTGGTGGAAAATACAAAAGAAAACAAAATACAAAAGAAAACAAAATACAAAAGAAAACAAAATACACAAGAAAAAATAAATAATTTTATAAAAACTACAAAAATTATTTATTAAATCAAATAAAATCTAAACTTTTTTCCTAACTTCCATCATTAAAATATCCGCTTTTCCAGGATTTCTACGAGAGAAATGTATTAATTTAGCTTTTCTTGTATTTCTTAAAATCGTACCTAAATCGGCATTTTGAGTGAATTTCGCCATTAATGCTTCTTTTCTAGCATTTTGTAAATCCGTATCTTCTTCTTCTTTTAAAATTCGTTTTGGTAATTTCTTATATTTACTATAAAATCGGCCTTCTTTTCCTTTCACTTTCTCTATACTTTCTCTCGCCAAATCTATATCTTTCGCCATTTTTTCATCTGTTGTATGATCCAATGAAAATGCTTTATACACATCTGGTTCTAATTCTTTAAACAAAACAGCCAACAAATAATGAGAGACAGAACCCCATCGTAAATGATCTACACTAATAATAGTAGACCAATCATCGTCTATTTTTTGTCGCCAATTCTTATCATCTTGTAATAAAGCAAAATCTGGTATTTTCAACACGGGTATTTTTTCTCCAGTACCTTTTCCTGGATTTTTATTAGAATCTGACCGATTATGAAATACAAAGACAATATCGTCTTCATATAATTCATCACGGGTATCTTTATCTTTTTCTTTTTCCTCTTCTTCTTCTTCTTCGTTTTCTCCCAACAAACGTATTTTGAAATCTCTAAATGCAGGAATAATAGCATAAGGACCAGCTGCTCGTTCCATACATTTATTCATAATCAATACTTTAATTCCAAAAGGTATTTCTTGAAAAGTCAATAGTCCTTTTTTCTTGTAAGTAATTAATTCGTAATGATTTCCATTAGTATAATTAGCAATAATGTAATATTTGGGAGAAAAAGTAGAAATGTCATTATTCAATTGTCCACATTGCATAATTGCATCTTTATCACTAGATTCTTCTAAAATAATGATTTTCACATTTAATAATATTTCTAGAGTAGAAATTGCCCATGTATCTGCCCAATAATCAGAAGTACGAATAAAATTCTTAAAATCGTCTAATGTTTTAATATGTGACATAAATCCAAATTCTTCAAGTAAATCTTCATTCATTTTCATTTGTTTTTTATTCTCCGTATATTTCTGTTGTAATTCTTTTGCCCCTGCAATAATTTCTCCCAAATGACTTTTAGTTTGTCCTCCTTTTTGAGCTTGTTTCTTTAATTTTTGATTCATAGTTGAAATAGTATCCATTTCATGTGCATTTATTTCTTTTCCATGGACAATACCATTATAAATATCATGGTATTGTTGAAACAAACTACTATTTGCTTCTTGTGATAATAATAATCGTAGTTTTTGAACACTGGTGGTATATCCAATATCTAAAAATGCATCACGAATTACTGCAAAAAAACAATCACCTCCTCCTTCATTCCGTTGAATACCGAAATGTTTATTATGTGTATATTTCTGAACCCAATTATCTTTAAATGATTTGATTTTTGTATATTCTTCTCTCAGATGTTTGGTTTCTTCGTCTGTTTCTTCTGGCCAGGATGGTATTTTTGGAGGAACTTTATCTTTAGTAAACACATTATCTATATTAATTTTTTCTTTATTTTTATTCTTATTTGTATTATCTGTTTTGATATTTTTGAGAGAAAATAAATCATCTTCGTTTTCTTCTTCTATGTTTTTACCTCTTTCTTTTTCTCTATCACTTTCTCTTTCATTTACTCTTCTTGTTTCCACCATAGGATTATCTTGTTCTAAATCCTGATCCTCATCCAAATATTCTGTATCTTTTACTTGTGCCATGGTTTTTTCTAAATAGGATTCAGTAGTAATATTAAATAATAAAGGTTCATATTTGCCTAAAACACCTAAACCAATATCTTTCACTGAAACGACTTGTGTTTTTTCCATTTCAATTACTCCGATTTTTCCACGAATTTTACGAAACCCTTTCAATAAATAGATGGGAAAATAAACAACATCATATTTCGTTGCAAAAGTATATTTCGGTTTTCCAAATGCAATATAATATTTTTTGTTGCGAATATCGGTTTCATAAATATCAGTTTCTTCCTCAATATCGTCTTCTTCTATTTCTCTCGTTTCTGCATAATCAATGTATTTATTTAGATGTGAAACAACCATTTATTAATAATATATATTTGTAGTTTGATTTATTTTTATTTATTTATTGTGATATAATAATTAACAATTTACTATATTATAATATATATGGGTTCATATTAATTTGTATAAAATAAAAATATATATATGTTTATTTTACTATCTTATATATATAATACTATAATGAATGACCTTGAATTACTACAAGTGTATGAATTTGATAAAAAAATAAGATGTGGTACGAATGGTGACGGTGGATATGTTTTAGCAGAACTAGATGGAGAATACGATTGTTATATTTCTTGTGGAATATCTAGTGAAGAAAGTTTTTCACGAGACTTTATTAATAAATATAATATAGATAAATCAAATAGTTATGGATTTGATGGAACTATAAATGACTATCCTTATCATTTTACAGAAAATATACAATTTATAAAAAAAAATATAAACTATTTTAATGATGATGAAAATTCTAATTTATCTTTTTTGACTGATAAATATAATAATATTTTTTTAAAAATGGACATAGAAGGAGGTGAATATCCTTGGTTATTACAAATAGATGAAGAACAATTAAATAAATTTAAACAAATTATAATAGAATTTCACGGAATTACAAATGATGGTTGGAATTCTAATTATAGTGATAAGGTAAAATGTTTAGAAAAATTATCAAAAACACATTATATTGTACATGCACATGGTAATAATTTTGGAGGAGTAGTAAATAATATTCCGGATGTGATTGAATTAACTTTTATTAATAAAAATTATTTTGATAAGATTCCAGATTTTAATACTAAACAATTACCGATTGATAATTTAGATTTTCCAAATGGTAGTGGCGCAATTGATATTAATTTAAATGTGTATCCATTTGTAAAATCAGATATATAATTATAATTTCTCCCAAATATAAATATATTCCGAATATTTATTTGCTGCACTTTTTTTCCTCGTTTGTTTTTTTAATGCAATTCTCTTATTATATTTACCTAAGATAGGAACACAACATTCTTCGTATATTTCAGAAGGAATATTCAAACAATAATAACCAGGTGTTTGCATATTCTCCCATGTTTTCTCAAACAAAGGTTTATAAAACCCAGAATTCCATTCTTTTTTTTCTTTATAAGAAGTAGAATTATTAGAAGAAGAAGACCGATATACTTCAATATTATAATAAGGTGGGGATGTAAATACCATATCATATTTTAATTTAGAATAATCAATAGTCAATGCATCTTGAAAAAAAACTTCTATTTTCGTCTCAGTCTTATCTGCAACAAAATCCATCATTTTCTTATAAGGTTCACTTAAATATTGATTTGCATCAATCCCAATATATTTCGGTAAATTCAGTGCACATGCACCAATTAATCTCCCACCCCATCCCATCGTCGGATCTAGAATCGCGATTTTCGGTGGATATTTACAATATATTTCCATTGACATTACTGGCCGAAAAATAGAAATAGACGAAAAATAAAGATTGAAAATATATTTCCATTTACGTATTTCGGCAATATCTCGTGAACGATAATAATCCAACATGTTTTTAACATACCCGATTTTAGAGAAATATGCGCGATTATACCAAAACGTATAGAAATCAATCCCTACATGTCCTTTTGTGTTTAATCGTTCAATCAATGTGAATTTATCTACAACATCATTACCAGTTTGTATACCAGCCGATGAAGCAATTGCACCTTTACATTTTAAATTACATAACGCATGATAAGATTTCTCAGCTTGTTCTAAAGATACTGGATTTATTTGTTGAACAATTGTTTCTTTTTCTTTCTGTGAATAATGATGTGTTTTTAATGCAGATGTTTTTAATACATTTTTTTTTGTTTTAGTAAGTTTTGTAAGAAGTTTCTTTTTTTTAGTTGTCATTTTAGTTTTTCTTTCTAATAAAGATATTAGAAAAAAAATATATTCTTATCGGGTTCTGATATTACAAATCTTGATAGTATCTAATAAATTAGATATTTGGGCACAATCGTTAAGTTTGATAGAATATTCATTAATGCAATGAATATATGCTCCAAATATCTTGTCACAAATCATAAATTTATTTATTTCTTGTGAATTATGTTGAATCATAGTAGCAATTTCTTTTTGTTCTTTATCTGATTTCATTATTATTTGTTTTATTATAAAACAAAACAAATAATATTTATATTTCTTTTTATTTTTTGTTTTTATCCATAAAACTACAAATATCCATATATTTGAAAATAACACGGCTAGATAAAGAAAGTTTATCTTTTATTTTCAATTTAGAAAAGTCGCGTATTTTGACTAAATCGGATTGCCAAGTTTCTATACATATTTGTTCATTTGAATTACTAATATCAGAAGAAGATAAAAACATATATCCTTCCAAAATAAATAGATTCAATAATTCCGTCATTTCTTCCAATTCATTTAATTGATTTTCTGTATTCATATTAGATTCTATTTTATGAATCAAATGATGAATAATATCTAAAACATGTTTTGGTAATATAACCGTTTGTTTCATCATATGAATAATAAATACTGCAGTCGCTTTTTTCTTATCGTTTTGTTTATTATAATTACAATATGCATCATAATCTATATTTGGATCTACATATTTCAAATCAGAAACGGTATTTAAAAACTGCAACAAAAAATCATCTAAAATATTTCTAAAAATAGGATAAACATCCATTAGTTCTTTATATATCTTGGCATACATCTCTGAGTAAAATTTATTAGTACTAGCAATATCAAATATTGCACTTGCTACTTTTTGTAAATCTTCGTGACAATCTTCACTTTCACCCATATTATGTAAAAATTCTAAAATAGCTGTTCTTTGTGTTTCGTAGTTTTTATTAGACATTTTATTAAGACAAATACGTATATCGTTAATGATTTTATCGGTACCTTCTTTCTTTTCCATTTTTGTTACTTTGAAATTACGAATATTTTCCCAAGATAAATCTTTATCTTTAAATTTAGAATTGGTATTATTAGAAACAGAAGAAGATGACGATACATTAGAAGAATGTTTATTTCGGATATTTAAATAATCTACATGTTTATTGGTAGAAGACATATTTGTATTTGTATTTGCATTTGTAGAAGATGTACTAGAATACATTTTCTTGATTGATGAATTATCAATTTCTTTTTCAATTCTTTCTAATGATTGAAGAATCGTATTTGGTAAAGTATATTCAAATCCATTTTGTAAAATAACTTGTATTTCAGCCAAAGAATATAACATGAAATAAAAATGAATTAGATTAGATTAGAATAAAATAAAATAGAATAGAATAAAAGATTCGGGGTTATAAATATACCAACAAAATATTTATATTGTTTTGTTGCTTATTTTGTAATTTGTTAAAAATGGTTGAATAAAATCTTTATAGAAATTACTTTTTTCCATATACATTTTACCTTCCTCTCCACATAAATCCTTATTTTCTCTAGCAGTAGAACAATATTTATATTCTATTTTTTCTTTTCCAGAAATAAGGTAATCTATATGATAAATATCTATATTTTTACGAAATGCCGAACATTTACTAAAAGTATCTTTACAAAAAGGGTTTTTCACAAAAAATTTACAATTGACGCAATATTTTTCAGAGGTGATGATAGTATTATTCATTATATGCAATAGAAATATGAATGGTAAAACAAAAAACATATTTATTTTCCTTTTATTTTATTTGTTACTACTTGTCGTATTATACTTATTACAAAAAAGATTTTATATTTGTTTTGTTTAGAAATAATATATATAAATAATATATATACATATATATTATTTATAATAAAAAGAGTATGATAATGAGATTTTTTAGATTTATGAATACTACTATAAGTAATATATACCCTGAAATATTACCGGGTATATTATTACCAACTACTATATTAGGTATGATTACTGGACTAACGGCTATTAGCGATAATACAAGTAATATAGATAGTTTTATTACTACAATTGGATTTACATCTATTGGTGTTATAACAGGACTTGCTTTTCCAATATCGTTTCCATTATTGGAAGGTTACATGTTATACAACGCATTAAATAAAAAACAATAAATAAAAAACATTTAAAAATACAACAAAACAATATATATACAAAATCATAATAATTATAATCATAAAATAAGTATGAAAGAAAACGATATAGAATGTCAAATACCACCATCGCCAGATACCCCCCCTGAGATTCGTAATTGGGATGATTTAAATCTCAAACACGAATTATTACGTGGAATTTATGCTTATGGATTTGAAATACCTAGTGAAATTCAACGAAAAGCAATTCTTCCTATTATTACAAAAAGAGATGTTATTGCTCAAGCCCAATCTGGAAGTGGAAAAACTGGGACTTTTTCTATTGGTGTTTTACAAAATATAGATTTAACACAGAACAAGACACAAGTATTAATATTAGCCCCTACTCATGAATTAGCAAAACAAATTTCAGGCGTTGTTCAAAGTATAGGTAATATGCTTACAAGTGAAGAATTCACGACTAATAAAAATGAAGAACCAACAACAAAAAAATTAATTGTGAAAACATTATTAGGAGGAACATCTATACGTGATGATGTCCAGAATATGAGAGAAAATGTTCCACATATTATTGTAGGGTGTGTTGGAAGAGTATTAGATATGTTATCTAAAGGCCATATTATAGGTCAAGATTTGAATATGTTTGTTTTGGATGAAGCAGATGAAATGTTATCTAAAGGATTTGGTGAACAAATATACGAGATGTTTCAAACACATTTCAGAGACGATATTCAAGTCATTTTATTTAGTGCAACGATGCCACCTGATATGTTACGATTAACAAGTAAATTTATGCGCGATCCTGTGAAAATCATTATGAAACCAGAAGAATTGAATTTAAAATGTATTCAACAGTTTTATATTGCAGTTCAAAATGATATGGTGAAATTTGATACATTAAAAGATTTATTTTCTAGTATTTCTGTTTCTAAATGTATTATTTATTGTAATAGTGTTAGGAGAGTACAAGAATTATACCATGTCATGCATAAAAACGGATTTTCAGTATGTTGTATTCATAGTTTTATGGATAAATCCGAAAGAGAAGAAGTATTTAGTCAATTTAGATATGGTGATAGTCGTGTATTGATTTCATCGGATATTACTGCACGTGGTATTGATATTCAACAAGTAAGTGTAGTGATTAATTATGATATTCCAAAATGTGTACATAATTATTTGCATCGTATTGGGAGAAGTGGAAGATGGGGACGTAAAGGATTTGCAATTAATTTTGTTACAAAACAAGACGTATTTGATATGAATGCAATTGAGAAACATTATGGTATTTCAATATTAGAATTACCTGCGAATTTCAATGCAATGGTATAAATAAACCAAAAAATTGATTTTATTTTATTTCTATTCTTTTTTTTTACAAATAAAATAGTAAGAGTAAGTATCAAATAATGATGACTACCAAAACTCTTTTACAACAAATACAATTATTACCATATGAAATCCTACATTCCCATATTATTCCTTATACATATTCGCCACAATCATCTAATTTGTTAGGTGATATTACGAATTTTATAGAAACGAAAGAAAAAATATCGTATATTTATTACTATAGAAATCGTGAATTATTATTATATGAAAAAAATGCAGATAAAGAATGGTTAGTAAGTGATATCTTATTATTCACAAAAAGAAACAATATTGATTTGTATCGTGTATTTACTCGCATTTATAAAAAATTTATTATTACAAAAAAAAATATATGTACTCAATTCAATCTTTTCTGGAGTTTTCTCTCACCAAAAGAAAGAAATCATTTTATTCAAATAAGAAAATTAAAATAAGAAAATAATAAAAAAATAAGAAAAAGAAAATAAAAATATATATCACTTATTTTTTTTCTGGGTTATAACATTCTGAATTTATTTATAAATTAAAAAATATGAAATGTAAAATAAATTAATTATATGTAATCAAATAAAATAAAATAAAGAATGGATTATATTAATACGATTTTAGTAGAAGAGATTGAAAATTATTTTTGTAAAAAGGAAAATAGTTATTCTTTTAGTAATTATTTATTGAATAAACACATGGATTTTGTAATTGAACAAATACATATGTATATTTATATTTATAAAAAAAAAGAGAGTAAAACATATTATTATTATGATTTATATACCAAAAATTTTGGGTATGAGAGTAAAATTGCCAAAGATTTGGGGTATAGGTATGAAAGAATAAATTTATTTACAAGTAGTCATTTTAACACCGTTTTAGCATTATTTGAAAACCTGAAAGATGTGAAAATGAATTATAGTTTTTACAACAATTACTTATATTCGCCTAACCAAAAGAAAAAACTCTTAAAATTAAAAAAATCACTATCTTTTTTTCCGAAAGAAGAAGAAGAAACAGAATGTTCTATTTGTTATGAACCCACTAAACAATTAACTATATGTAATCATCCCATTTGTTTACAATGTAGAGAAACCTGTATTATTCAAGAAAAAGAGAATTGTCCTATTTGTAGAAGCACAAAATTATATATATATCCAAATAATTTATTTTTTACGTTATAACATAACATAAACATAACATAACAACCAAAAGTACGTTCAACATTATTATATTTAATTCCAGTTAAATATAATATAATATGAATATTTGTGCAACAATTATTACAAGTACTGAAATCCCAGAATTTTTGGGAGAATTTATACCATGTATTAAAAATTCTATGGATAAACCTATATCACCTTCTCCCATTATTATATCACAAGAAGAACAAAATGTCCAACAAACCGAAATAAAAGATAAACCAACTACAAAAAATATATTTAAATTACCAATTCATTATTTAGACAAAAGTAAAATACATTCTTTGTCGGATATTATTGCAAGAGATTTGGAATTATATTTGGGAGAAGAAGAACCAAATAAAAAAGATGAGAAAAAAGAAGAAAAAGAGGAAGACCTGAATAAAAAAGAAGAAAAAGAAGAATCTAGAAAAAATACAATGTATGATTACCTTTTCCAGCACGATACAACGAATACTTCCATTTTTTCAAGAGATTTATTACCACAATGGAAAGATCAATTTACATCCGATACGGAATTTTTGTTACAAACTCAAGACATGATGAAAACGATTCCTAAAATAATTGGAGAAACAAAAGTAGAATCTTCGGAAGATAAAATCAAGGAAATCTGGTATGATGTGAAAAACGATCCATCTTTTATGGAAAAATATGGATATTTAGAATGGTCGGTTTTAGAAAGTTTCAATCATTCTCCTGCAGTTTTACAAGCAATATCACTAATTAATATTATTTCTCCCATTCTCAGTTTTTTTATTCCCTTTTTCATTTTGATTTTTCCATTTATTTTATTGAAAATCAAGAATATTCCGATTACAGTGAATGAATATATAGATTGTTTGTTAGAAATCGCAAGAAATCATTTTATTGGAAAAGCTATTATGTGTTGTAAATCCATGAGTATGCAAAGTATATTTTATGTTTTAGGTTCTCTCGGATTATATTTGTTACAAATGTATCAAAATACTATGCAATGTATTCGTTTTTATAAAAACACTCAACATATCAATGACTCATTAATGACAATGAAAGAATATATTGATGAAACGGTTACAAAAATGAATAGTTTTATAGAATGGAATAAACATTTGCCTAAATACATGGATTTTTGTAAAGATATGATGGATAAACGGAATATTTTGTTGGAAATCAAAGAAGATTTGAAATCAGTTCAACCATTTCAATGTAGTATTTACAAAACGACAGAAATAGGATATATGTTGAAATGTTTTTACGAATTACATACAAATAAAGATTACGAAGATGTCATTTTATATTCTATGGGTTTTCATGGATATTTACAACAAATGAATGCGGTTTATAAAGGAGTCGTGAATGGAAGTTTAGGTTTAGCTAAATTTACTACAGAATCTAATATTATTGATATAGGTTTTGATTCAGAATCAGAAGATGTGGAGGATGTGAATTTAGAAGAAAAAGAAGATTTAGAAGAAAAAGAGAAGTTAGAAGAAAAAGATTTAGAAGAAAAAGAGAATTTAGAAGAAAAAGATTTAGAAGAAAAAGAAGAAAAAGAAGATTTAGAAGAAAAAGTTCCAACAAAGTATATTAAAAATCAGTATTATCCACCACATATAAAGAATGACTGTGTAAAGAATGACTGTGTAAAGAATGACTGTGTAAAGAATGACGTAAATTTAGATGAAAAAATGGTTATTACTGGTCCAAATGCATCCGGAAAAACAACATTTTTAAAAACAACAGCAATTAATTTGATTTTCTCTCAACAATTCGGTGTAGGATATTATACCGATAGTTGTATTATTCCATATACTCATTTCCATTCTTATTTAAATATTCCAGATACATCTGGTAGAGACAGTTTATTCCAAGCAGAATCAAGAAGATGTAAAGAAATTTTAGATATAATAAAAACTACAAATAAATATACGGATAGACATTTTTGTATTTTTGACGAATTGTATTCTGGTACAAATCCAATAGAAGCAACGAAATCTGCATATGCATTTTTGAAATATTTATCTAAAACATATAGTGAAAATGTGGATTTCTTATTAACAACTCATTATGTATCTATCTGTGACAAATGGAATAAGAAAACCGATATTATTCATAATTATCGTATGGGAGTAACTGCAAAAACCAAAGATACTTATACTTTCACTTATAAGATTGAGAGAGGTATTTCTAAAATACAAGGAGCATTACAGATTCTAGAAGATATGTCATATCCAGATGAAATAATAGATACTATTCGGGATATGGAATAAACGATAATACAATACAATACAATACAATACAATACATGATAAAAAGACAAGAAGAAAATAATTATTTTATTCAGAACAAAAAAATAAAATAATTATTTATTTACAATCTAAACTACAGCAACCGCAACAGTAGCTGCTACCTTAGTAGAAACTGCTTTTGTAAAGTGATGATTCATATATTTCTGAATAGTGAAATGAGTCAAGAATTTATCTTTAGATTCTTCTCCCAACAAAGATGATAAAACAGTATCTGGAAGAATCTCTCTTTTATTTCCAGGATTTTGTAGTTTATTTTCACTAATATATTCCGTTAGTTTTTTTGTCACATTTGTTCTAGAAATTAAAGTACCTTTCTCAACCTTCATAAAAGCACATAATTCATCGGAAACAATAGATGGTACTGCAAATCCATGTGGTTTACGATCAGGTTTCAATACTTTTTTATTTTTTTGTGGTTTCAATTTCTTAAATTGTTTTCTCAAATTACGGATTTCCAACACAGCTAATTCAGCCGATTTTTTATTAGATAATAATGCGGATTCTAATTCATCTATTTTCAAAAGAATTTTTTCTTGTGGAGAAATAGACTTTTCTGGAATAGACATTGACATGGATATTGACATTATAATATGATATATGAAAAGTATATTATAATGGGTTTATATAGTTTTTTATGATTGATATATGATATGATATAATATAATATAATTTACTTTGCAACAGTAGAATATTTCTTCTTTGAAACAACTTTAAATCCATCCATATCTACACTTGGAATTTGCTTATCTAATAGTTGTCTCTTTGGTCTATTATTCGTTGGTTTTCTAGAAGCACCAGCAGTATTTACTCTAACACTGGCATTAAACCTGGCAGCAGTAGTCATATTGGTAGCACTGGCATTAGTATCAACATTCGCATCTGCATTTGCGGTATACTCGCGTTCTTTAGGAACACGATTGGTTTGTCTAGTTTGACACATTAACATACCACTCTTAATTCCAGAAATATTGGTGGCTTGAAATTCATGAGATGTATTCGTTGAAACAGACAACTCAAATTCAACATACTCACCTTGAACAAGATATCTATATTGAGAATCACCAACACGAATAGTAGTATAATGGGCAAAAACATCCTTTTCAACACCATCATTATCGGTCATTGTAATAAAACCGTATCCGGCTTTATTATTAAACCATTTCACTTGTCCAATTAATCTTTGTGTTTGTGTTGTTTGTTCAGTCATATTTTTTTTATTCTGCGTGATACCATTCTTACTATATCGTATTTATATTGTTTTTGTATTATTAGAAAATAAGGCGCGTATTTTTGTATACGGACAAGAAGAGGAAGATAATATTGCAAAAAGTTCAATTAATTTTATTTTTTCTTCTTCTTCTTCTTCTTCTTCTTCTCTTTCGCTTCCTTTTCTCTGAATAAAAAATTTCTCCCAAAAATCAGGATAATTAAATAATTCTTTTCTTTGTTTTAATAATTGATTATAAGAATATAAAATATGATTTGTAGGATATTCTTCATTATTTTTTACATTTTCCACTACAAATAAAGTAGGATATAACATACGTATATAAATATAGACAATTGCCCAAATATCATCTATTGATTTATATTTAAATCCATTATGAATATTTAAACTAATATAATTAGGAGTACCAGTAATATAATTATTTGTAGTGGGATTTATAGGAGGAGAATTTTCAGAGTAAAAAGTAGCAAACCCGAAATCAATCAATACCCATTTTTGTTTTTCTTCTACAAAAATAAAATGCGCCGGTTTAATATCCCGATGAATAACCCCATAAAAATGTATTTTTTCTAAAATATCAATTACAGATACAATCCAATTATGTATACAATGAAATGATGGTGGATTATACGTTTCTAATGAATTCCCAACAAAATATGTCATGATTAGACATATATTATCTTCATGTTTACCATACCAAAATACTTGAGGTATTTGAGTACGACAACCATTTCTAGCTAAATATTCTAAAACACGTGTTTCATTTTTCAACACAGATATTTGAACTGGATTTTTAGTAGTATCTTCTATTTTTATTGCAACTTTTTCTCTCAAATTATATACATTTTGTCCTAAATATACTGAACCGAAATTTCCTTTTCCAATAAATTCTTGTATTTTATATTTTTTTTGTAATATCGTTTTTCTTTCTTTTTTATGTATATAGTGGTTTCTTTTATATAATGATAAAAAAGGATATAGCAGTTTCCTTTTATGTATTTTCTTTATTTATAATACATGTAGTATATGTTGCAGTGTTTTTAGGTGTTTTTGTAACTATACCTGAATATGTACGATTATTGAATATTTTTGTACAAGTATTTTTGTGTTTGATTTTAATGATAAGATTTCATCCGTTTAGAGAGAATCATACATTACAAAGTGGAGATAGTATGTTTATTTTCGGAGCTGGAGTTTTCTTATTTACAAATGTTGTATTAGTAGAATTATCCAAGTTACCAATTATTGGAATACAAATACAAAAAATAGTATCCATTATACCATTGAAACGTTAATATTTTCTGCTTCTTCTTCTATTGTTTTTGCAGAACATCTATATTTACAAAATAAAGAATGAATACCTAGTTTTTCAAAAGATAAATGTATAAAAAATCCAATAATAAAAAACCAGTACCATTTTTTGTTGAAAAATAAAAATAGTAATAAACAAAGAATCGTGAATAAAATACCTTCTAAAATACTTTCTATAAGAATTACTACTTCTCTTCTCTCAGAAATACGATGTAAAATATTATTTTTTCCGAAATAATAAGAACATGCATATCCATAATTACAATAAAAAGTATGTAATTGTACAAAATCTCCTATAAAATGTTTGGTAAATCCTAATACAAAAAATAATAATATAGGTTTTGTTATGAAAAACGAGAGAAAGAAATACACGAATAAAGTATAAATACCTACAAAAATAGATTCTATAATAATTGGATGAGAAACCTGCGATAAATAATTATAATTCATATATAATAATTATGTATCTTATCTTATCTTAAATTCTCTCAAATAAAGCAATAAAGATATTTGGTTTGGTATAATAAAAAGAAAGAAAAATGTCTACAAAAAAATATTTATTAGGATTATTAGAAAAAGAAAAAGAAAACTCGGCAAATACAAATGATCTTACAAAAGAAGATATTCAAACTTGGATAAATAGCGATTCAGCTGTCTTTCCTTCATACTTAGAGAATAAAACCCTAGATAGTATACGAAGTGAAATAATAGATGTTTGTTTTCGTGATAATATACCTACAAATAATATTGTTGATAAATTGAGAGAATATCGTTATGTTGATAAAATATGTGATTTAAATCGTGGAAAATTCATTCGTTGGATACGAGTCGGTGATAGTAGTATGTTAGCCAAAGGTAACGGTGTTTTAACCAAAGGTAACGGTGGTTTAACCAAAGGTAACGGTGTTTTAGCCAAAGATTTAGTCAAAGGTGGTATTGTGGCTGATATTAAGTTTCTAGAAAATGGTACTTATATTTTAGTAAAAAATTCTCTCAATAGATTTATTCAATATAAATATGATGAATGTATCACTTTTCAAAAATTGTCGGTTGAAGAGCTATTATTATTGAATTGTATGGAAAAGTAAAGTAATTATTTTTTTGTTTTTTTATTCTTTTTCTTATTTTTTGTGGTTGTAGTTACCTGTAAAATAGATTCTTCTTCTATTTTCATAATAAGAGGATTGGTATCCTCTAGTACTTCTATCACCGGTTCTTCTTTTTTTTCTACTGGTGTCACTTCTTCTACTTCTACCTCTTGCTTAACTACTTCTACCTCTAGCTCTAGCTCTTGCTTAACTACTTCTTCTACTTCTACCTCTACCTCTTGCTTAACTACTTCTACCTCTAGCTCTAGCTCTTGCTTAAATACTTCTTCTACGTCTACCTCTACCTCTAGCTCTTGCTTAAATACTTCTTCTATTTCTACCTTGGGTGTCACTTCTTCTACATGTGTGACCTGGTCTACTTCTACTTCTACTTCTACTTCTTTTTCTTCTACATTTGAAACCATTACATTTGAAACCATTACATTTGAAACCAAATCGTCTATTACATTTGACACTAAATCATTCAAATCTTTTGGTACTACAACTTCTGTCGGAGTGAAAAATTTCTTGGTAGATCGCCGAAGATTATTAGAACAACTAATTTTCCGACTAGTATTCAACAAATGATGATAATGTTTATTTTCGTAATAGGTACTTAAAATAAAAAATTCACGGATAGAACTCATTATTTTTTTTGTAATAAGAATATTCGTATCTATATCTATATCTAAAACCGGATTCGCTACAAAATTACGTTTATGTAAAGAAAACCAATTTAACCAGTAAGTAGACGAAGTAATTAATTTAAGACCAGAATTCAATAAAATACCAGACTGAATACACCGATCAATGATTTGTGATGCAGTGAGTGAATGAACATATGCTTTTGGATGAATATAATATACTTTATCCTGTTTCATTTTCACAAATTCAGTGTCATCAATAAAACAAATCTCCGTGTTTTTCGGCAACATAGTACAACTAATTAAATCTGTATACGTTTTTTCATGGGTCGTTCTAGATAATTCAATATTCGTATTTCCGATCTTAAATGCCGAAATAACTTGATCAAATAAACAAATATCAAGAGAAGTACTATTTATTTTAGTATTGAAATAATGAATAATCAATGAAACCCATTCACGAGATAAACATTGGTTATTCGTATAAATATATATTTTGTCGCATTTATTTTCTACTTTTTTTTTATATAGATATTTCAGAACAAGTAAGATATTATATCTTAAGAATTCCGGATACAAATCCAATAATGCATTAAAATCATTAAATTCAGGACAAATATGTTTAATACCAGTCCATAACAAATATAAATCACTAAAGGATCCTAATGTTTCGTCTAAATCAAATACGACGACTTTAGAGGATGGAATAAATTCTTTTGGTGGAGGAATAAGTGTAAGTGGTGGTGGTAGTTTGAATTTGCCTTGAAATACTTCAAAGATTTTCTTTTTGTTTTGAATTTTATCTAAAATATTATTATTATTCATCTTTATTCCGACAAAAAAATACAAGAATATAATATTTAGTTGATTATATTCTTGTGTATAGAACGAAGATTCTTTTACTTACATTGCATTACATTGCTTACTTACCAGTAGATCCAAATCCACCACTATCTCTTAGTGTTCTAGATAAATCAGCTTCGTTCTCTACTAATACCACCCGAATTTTACAAAAAGATGGATGACAAATCTGAATTAATCTAGTGAATTTCTCTGCTACAAAAGATCCTTCTAAACAACGAAATGCTCCCTTGATATTTCCACGATACCCTGCATCAATCACTCCTACATGATTTGCTAATACTAATGGTGTATTGCAAATAGATGAACGTAAATAAATACCGAATGCAGAAGGATAAGTAGCGGTAGAAGAAGGAGTGAATGTCATTTCTGTTTTGATTTTAAAATCAATTAATTGCGACTTGAAATTATTATGTTCAAAAGTAACTTCATTTGGTAAGAAAAGATCAAATCCAGAATTTGGGAAATTATCCGTATTTATTTGTTGATTATGGTCTTGGATTTTCTTTTTATACATTTGTAATAATTCTGGTTCTGTATTATCAACGTAAAGATATAAAGTTGCTTCCATGTTATAATGGTTGTGTTTTGTTTTGTTTTATCTTACTACAAAAAAATATTTATATTCTATTTTTTATATTATTTTTTGTTACTTCTACTAGTCGCACGTTTATGATATTTTGACGGTGAATTTTTATTTCCAGGTTTAGGTGGAGTTTTATGTTTTACAGGAGGTGGTAAGACACTTTCTTCTACAAACTTAATAGCAGTCGCTAAAGGACTACCATTTATACCACCTTTCATCGTTTTTCTTTTATTGTTTTTTTGTTTATTTTTATTTCGTAAATTTTGTGTACTACTTTTTTTCATTTTTTTATGTAATATAAATATATATATTATTAGCACAAAAAAAAGAAAAGAATGGCTACAAAAAAATATCAATCTATAAAAATTAAAATCAATAAAAACAAAACAAAAAAATGTATGGATGTAGAAGGAGGATTTACTGGAAATAATGGGAGAATTATATTGTATCCTTGTCATCCCGGACCTAATCAAAAATTCCATTATAATCGTAAAACCAAACAATTAAGGATAAAATCATCGGGAAAATGTGTAGATATTGGTAGTGAAAATAAATTAGTTCAAAACAAATGTTCTTCTTCTAAAAAAACACAAAAATGGATCAAACGTAAAAATAATTGGGTTCCATATATAAATAAAAAATTAAAAATAAAATTGTCTAGAAAAGAAAAAGATCCTAAAACACTGGGAGATTTAGCAATTTAATCGCTCTAAACAGTAACCTCTTTATTATCAATCACATAAATAGAAGTATTATTTTTGTATTCTCTCCATGTTATTTTCTTTATAGGAGGTTTAGGAGGCACAGCAGATGCAGATTTACTTTGTGCTAGAGATGCAGCTGCATCTAAATTAGCACTACGTCTTAATGCACTATCTACATAAATCTCGTGAAATAATTTACCAACAATAACAGATCCTTCTTGTTGATCAATTTCACCTTCTTCAATACGTTTAAGTACTTCTAATGCTTTATTCATGATTGTCAAATCTACCTCATCTTTTAACAATCGGTTATAAATATCGGTGTATTTAAAAAACAAAAAATTACATTCGGCTTCACATAATTGAGAGAAAGCAAGAGGATCGTTTTTTCGTAATTCAGTATGTTCTTTCTTTAATGTTTCCATTCTTAAAATATCAGTACGAATATTATCACTATGTTTCATTTCACGGATTCCATGAGTATTATCTTCATAGTCATCCATTTTACCGATTAACTTCTTCAAATCTATTTTTTCTTGTGGATTCATTGGAATGTTATTGGATATTTTTTTTAGATATATATAATTGAAAATATCTATTTATGTATATTTTTATTTTTTGTTACAAAATAATTATATTATATAGAATAACATAAAATATAATAATTAATGATTACAAAAATAATAAAATACCTTTTAATTACATTGATAATTTTTAGTTTATTTGTGGCTTATATGCATTATTGTTTTATTCCTTTTTATAAATCATATTTAAGACATAAAATATATGAATGTATTATTCAAAGTCGTTTAGATAATTCAGGGAGACAAATCAAGAAAGATATGGTTGAACCGGAGAACTTATTACATATTTTACAAACGATAGAAAAATTATTTGGATTAGATAATAAACCAATAAATACGGTTAATGACAATGAAAAGTCATCTAAATGTATTTTTACACAATAATATCAAAGAGAAGAGAAGAGAAGAGAAGAGAGAGGAGAAAAAGATAAAATAAGAAGAGAAGTGTAATACATTTGTCTTTAGCAATTTTTTTATTTTTGTTTTCTGATATAGAATAGAAAACAAAAATAAATCTATCTATTACAATATAGATAAATTAATTATGAAATATCCATTTCAACCTGAATTTATTTTTGTAGTAGTAGTTTTTATTCTAATATTATTCGTTTCTTCTTATGGGTCTACAAATATAGTTCCATATGTACATAGTAATTCTAAATTACCTTTGTATCCATATGAAGGATTTATTGGAAATGCCGATATTACTCCTGAATCACTAAATGTAAAAGTTGCTAAAAATCCTATTTATGATGCTCCACGATCTGAATTGTTACAAGGATATCCATTAAACAAACCAGAACGATCCTATGATGTAATTAGTAATTTAGATACGAGTCATGATTGCATTGGTAAAGGATCTAATTTATCTAATACTACTGGTTCAGTATGTTTTGATCGTAAAACACTAGAATTGATTCATAATCGTGGAGGTAATCAAACAGTTCCTTATACAGATAAACAATACAAAATAGATAGTAGTAAGTAATTGTTGGTTGAATAATAAAAATTGTAAATTGTTTTATTTTTATTATTCTGAATATTTTAGTAAATTAAATTAAATTAAATTAAATTACATAGAATTTGAAATATTTAGTATATTATTGGCAATTTGATTTAATTTTTGTTTGGTTTCAGATCCGGATCCGGAAGATTCAGAAGATCCAGAAGATCCAGAAGATTCACCTGAATTTTTTCCAGATGATGATCCAGATTTTTGTTTGGTATTAGATCCAGAACCAGAACCAGAACCAGAAGATTCAGACGAATTATTTCCGGAAGAAGAACCAGAATTATCTCCAGATGAAGAATTATTATTATTATTATTATCACTAGAGGAAGAATCATTGAAATTTTCTTTAATTGCGTCTTGTAATTTTTCAAAAAAGTTTTCAGTTGTTACTTTCTTGGAATTCTTCTCAGAATCAGAATCAGAGTCTTCCATTCCTTCCATAACTCTAGCAGATTTTAAAATAGTAGAAACGACTAAAGAAATACATAAAATAACCACCATATTTTTGCTAAAAAAGGTTGTTAAGAAAGCAACTAAAATAAAAATGGCAAGAGTGAAAACATCATTTTGTAGTAACAAATAATAGATATTACCAATAGCGATAACAAACAACAAATATAATACCCAACGACAATATAATAAGGATTTAGAAACTCCTTCTTTCTTGATTGAATTAAATATTTTTATTGCCATTTTTATTTTTATATATCTGTTATTGAGAAAAATAACTCTCTTGCCGAAAAAAAACCGATCTATCTAGAATTCATAAATATCTAAAACTTCCTTCACTACTTCTTCTCTCTGAATATCTCCTTTTTTAAATTCAAAACTAACAATACTTTTCTCTCGTGTTACGTCTTCTTGTAATTCTAATTCCCGTTGTTCTTTATAAGCTAATTTTCGTAAAAAATCATCTAGACCATTATTTTCAAATGAACGATCAAATTGTTGTAAATCACCAGTAACTACTAAACGACTATTTTCACCTAATCTAGTTAATAACATTTTCATTTGTGAAATAGTAGAATTCTGCATTTCATCTGCAACAATCCATGCATTCTTAAAAGTTCGGCCACGCATATATCCTAATGGTGCAATTTCAATGATTTTATCTTCCATTAATTGCTGGACTTCTTTAGGTGACAAAAAATTATATAAAACATCATAAATTGGACGTACCCATGGTGCCATTTTTTCTTCTAATGTCCCTGGTAAAAATCCGAGATCTTCATCTACTGAAACAGATGGACGTGTAAATATAAGTTTTTCATATGTATCTGTCAAGAAATATCGCACACCATATTCTGTTGCAAAAAGAGTTTTACCAGTTCCAGCTGGACCATTTGCAATGACGATTTTCTTAGATTTTGTTTTCAGAAGTTTACAATACATTTCTTGATGTGGATTTTTCGGAACTGTGAATTTCTTTTCAAATATTGCACGTTCTTTTGCCGATAAATAAGCGAAATTCTCGTAGTTTTGTTTAGTATATTCTTTTTTATCATCTTGGATTTTCTTTTTATCTTTTTCTTTATCTTTTTTTTTGGCATTGGCATTATTCGCATCTTCGTCTAATGCACTAAAAGCATTATTAGAAGGTGAAGGAAGAGAAGAAGAAGGAGGAGAATCTAAAAAAATCGTATTTTCTTTTTCGTTTTCTAATAATTCATGATGATAGGTACGTAAAATTTCTTTTTCGTTTGGTTTTCTACCTCTACGACATCCTTTTTTCGGTTCTTCTGGAAAATGAAAATAAATAGCACTATCCAATAGTTCTATATTGTCAGTTTTTTTTTTTTGTATTTTTTTTTTTCCCATTTTCTTTTTCTTAGTATATATACCCTAAAGCATTATATTATTATCCTAGGTTGAGTTTGTTTTTATTAAATAAATAAAATATTTTTTAAACTATTAACCGTTTATAATGATTTGTTTTTATTTGTTTTAATTTTATAAAAAATTGAAATATATTTTTTATAAAAACTTGAATAAAACACAATAATATAATTAATAATAATCTATCTTACTCTTACACTTACACTACAAAATGTTTTTGAATTTTCTTTATAGTATGTTTAAAACGTGGTTTAATGCAATTGAATATGTATTTATAGATATGGCAGATGTGAGTGATACATTACATGTAACTCCATTTGATGATTTGGATTCGGATTCCGATGAGGAATTAGAGGAAGAAGAAGAGGAAGATTCCGATTCGGATGAAGAAGAAGAGGAAGATTCCGATTCGGATGAAGAAGAAGAGGAATTAGAAGAAGAAGATGAAGATTCCGATTCGGATGAAGAAGAGGAAGATGAAGAGGAAGATGAAAAGGGTTCTTCTCTTTTTGATGAATTAGATGAGGAATTAGATGAAGAATCTGAATATGAATATAAATATGAAGAAGAGGAAGAAGAAGAAAAAACAAAAATTAGATTAGTATCTTTAGAAGGAAATATAGGTGCCGGAAAAACAACATTAATTAGTCAGTTAAAAGAGAAATATACAAACCGTAATGATATTTTGTTTTTAGAAGAACCAATAGATATTTGGAATACAATTCAAGATGCAAAAGGAAAAACTATTCTTCAATATTTCTATGAAGATTTAGGCAAATATGCATTTGCATTTCAAGTGATGGCATATACTACTAGATTAAATTTAATAAAAGAAACAATAGAGAATGCTCCAAAAACCGTGAAAACAATTGTTATGGAACGATCTTTAGAAGCAGATGCGAATATCTTTGCGAAAATGTTGTATGAAGAAGGGGTATTAAATACGATGGAATATCAGATATATTCATTAATGATTCGTAATAATTGGGACGATTATGGTGTAGATGGTATTATTTGGTTACGTACAGATGCAGAGGAATGTTATTCTCGGGTTCAGAAAAGAAATAGAGAAGGAGAATCGGGAATAGATTTAGCATATTTACGAAAATGTCATCAGTATCATTTAGAATGGTTAGGTGCAGATATGGGGTTTGTATGTGATGTTGGTAGTGGTGATGGTGGAAATACTATAGAAAAGGATTTAGAAAAAATAGAGAATTATTTATTTTAAGAAATAGTTTTGTGTTTTGTTTATAGTTTTATTTTATATATTATAATAACCTTTTTTTATTTAGTATAAATAGTATTGAGTATGGATTCACAACAATTAGAACAAATAGTAACTGAAATTGCAAATAGACCACCACCACCACCCTCATCAGGAAGAGGACCACCTGGAAGAGAACTAGGAGGACCACCTGGAAGAGGACCACCACCACCATTTAATATGCCAACAGAGGAAAGACAACCACACCAGAAAGAAGAAGA
>Ga0247831_1002265_pt1 | contig 32022 bp, 26 predicted proteins | sample LaCruzMarch2015__9_FD_192406 | JGI IMG/M metagenome (GOLD analysis project Ga0247831, IMG submission 192406) | Freshwater microbial communities from meromictic Lake La Cruz, Castile-La Mancha, Spain - LaCruzMarch2015_1m | ecosystem: Environmental > Aquatic > Freshwater > Lake | place: Spain...
AAAAGGCCAACAGGGACAAGGCCAACAGGGACAAGGCCAACAGGGACAAGGCCAACAGGGACAAGGCCAACAGGGACAAGGCCAACAGGGTCAGGGCCAACAGGGTCAGGGCCAACAGGGTCAGGGCCAACAGGGTCAGGGCCAACAGGGTCAGGGCCAACAGGGTCAGGGCCAACAGGGACAGGGCCAACAGGGTCAGGGCCAACAGGCTCAGGGCCAACAGGCAGCTCCAGAACCTGCCAACCAAGAACTTGCTCCTGAAAGTTCGATATCTCTGGAATGGAACTTAGAAAGTTTGCTGCAGTGGATTGCGATGCTGCTTCTTGGATTGGTTGCCCTATTTTATGGGGTCAAGCATCGAGCTGAACTTTATGCATCTTGGGTACGTTTTTGCGATTGGCTAAGATCGTTTGGGGGACGAAAAACGCCACGTACGGATCCACTCGTCCAGTCGGAAACCGAATCACTAAGAGAAGCGTTCCCGCCATTTGGGACGTTTTCAGATCCGTTCAAGGCAGGCACTGGAATGTCGAATGAGCAAAAAGTCCGTTACTTGTATCAAGCGCTGTTATCGTGGGGATACGAACACAAAGTAGTTCGACGTTCGGAGGAAACGCCGGACGAATTCGTCCATCGACTTGGCAACCGGTATGCGGACCAGCGTGAGCCGTTAAGATTGCTTGGAAGTCTTTATAGCCGAATCGCGTATGCCAGAAGCAAAGTTGGTCATAGCGATCTTGAATCACTTGCCGGTTTATGGTCTTGGCTTTCGATGCATTAAGTTGGATTGAGCAGCCAACCACTCGTTCAATTCACGCTGAATGGCGGGGGGAATTCACGCGGCGTCTGCAGGGACGGCGGTTGTGGCTCATTCATGACCTGTTCGTCATCAGTGGCGACTGCCGGTCCCAATTGCTGCATGAGCAGTTCAAACCGCACTTGAACGTTCACTTCCTCTAGTAGTTTTTGTTTGAATGGGGTTGGTAGATTGGCAGCATAGCCGATGATGTCCGTCAAAATGCTCAGGGGGAGCTGTTGGCTTAACAAGTCGCTGAAGGTTTTGGACTGAGCCGCATCCTGAGGGATTACGGACTTGAAGACATTCATCAGCGCCTTACGATGTTCGGACGCTTTCTCTGAAAAGTCTTTGGGAATAACGTCTTCCAGGATTTTCACTTCAGCTTGCCGAAACAAAGTTCCACTGTTGATTTCCTGAACGATCGAGGCCCTTCGAATGCCTGCCAGAAGGATGTTGTGCCTGCCGTCGTCAGTGGGTGTGTGCGAAATGATGCGTCCGATACACACGGTAGATGCTAAATTGGGTTTTCCTTGGTAACTATGTTCCCAGCCAGAGTTCAGCAAGGCCATGGTAATTAGGTGGTCTGATTCCAAGGCCTCAGTAAGCATCTCACAATAACGAGGTTCAAAAATGTGCAGGGCTTGAACTACGTGAGGGAAAAGCACCAAATTCGGGAGCGGGAACAGGCGGACCACTCCGTCAAAATCGTCTGGAATACCAGCATTTTCCCAATGTCCCATTCCAGATCCTCTGAGTGTTTTAGAAGCTTTGCCCAGCCAAATTGACTCCTACGGCGAGTATTGTAGAAGACTGTCCAGTCCCTACACAGTCCTCAGACCGGACAGGTTGACCTACCTTGCTTCCCGCTTGTAAAATCGTTGGCTACTCTTATCTGCGAGAACAAGCGAATGACGAATGGAAGCTTCCGATGTTTTTGTGTTGTGCTAGGATGGCTTTCAGCCGTTGCAATCTTGGTTGCTCCATTCTCACTTGGCGGCGAAGAGAGCGTTCTAGAAGCTCGATTGCCAGAGGGTTCGCCGCAACCGCCAGACCCCAACGCCCCACCCTCTGGAAACCAGCCCCCCAGCCCCAACAAGAAGCCTCTGGTCGACAGTAAATCAAGTACCAAAGGGGCAAAGTCCCTGAAGTCGAAGAGCTTGGGTAGCGGGCTTGAGATTGGGGACGGATTGATTTCCGGATTCCAGGACGACCTTAATTCGAAGCCATACTCCTACCAGGCCAGTTACGAGGTGGAGGAGAATGGTTTGCGAGGCCGCTTGGAAGTGACTGCGACTTTGCTGGGTGGATACCATACATTTTCAACGACCCAAGGAGCCGGAGGACCGGAACCCACAGTGATTTCCATCGTCACACCTGGCGTATCCTTGGAGGGGCCATTTACCTCCGACATCGCCTACGAAGTGTCGATGGACGAGCCTGGGGCTGAAGGGATACGAGTCGAAATTCACCACGATTCAGTAACCTGGACAGCTCCGATCCAATTTGAAGTTAGCCGCGAAACCACACAGCCCGACTTCGAAGTGAAGATCAATGCCCAGGTATGCAAGGAATCTTGCATTCCCGTCCGCGGGCTGGAGCTGAAGGCAACCTTTGCGGGCTTCTACGAGTCGCCGAAAGCACTTGGTTTGGGGGACTCCTTTCGTGAGAAGGACAGCCCAATCGCATGGACAGCGGGCCTGACTAAGTCAACAGCAGCCCCGGGTGACACCGTCGAGCTTGTTTTGACAGCGAATCCCGACGACCAATTTCATATTTACAAATATGACCCGACCGATTCCGAAACGAACTCGCGGACCTTGATCGCGTTGACTCAAAAAGCCGGCATGATCGCAAAGACACCAACATCGGATGTGCGGCATGTTCACAAAGATCTAGGTGGCGGTATTGAAGTGGATTACTATCCCAAGAAAGTCACCTTCAAGATCCCGTTAAAGGTCCCGAACCAAGCCGTCCCTGGTTTGTATCCCATCCAAGGAATTATCGGATATCAGGGGTGCACCGATGGAAGTTGCGACCAGCCACGCGGCATCCAATTTCAAACGGAACTCAAGATTGGCAACGATCCAGCTTTGGGCCCCATCGCTGCCTCCATCCAGGCGATTCCATTTAAGACCGTGTCGGCGAACGGAAATTTGAACCAATGGATCGATGAAGAAGGAGTCAAATTAACACTGAGCGGATCCGAGATTTGGACCAAATTTTGCTTGGCCATGCTGGGTGGATTGATCTTGAATTTTATGCCGTGCGTTTTGCCGGTCATCGGACTGAAGGTCTTGGGGTTTGTCAGCGAAGCGGGTGGGGATCGCAGCAAATCATCGTTTCTGACGTTGACTTACGCCGCCGGGATCATCTCGTTGATTCTAGGACTTGGGCTTTTAAGCGTCTTGGTTCGTGCTTATACCGGCAATGCCTACGGTTGGGGGCAACAGTTCAGCTCGATGGAATTTCGCGTTCTCATAACTGCGTTTATGTTTTCTTTGGCATTGAGTTTTCTCGGCGTTTGGGAAATTCCCATTCCCGGTTTCGCCATGAGCAAAACCAGCACGGAACTGTCCAATCGCGAGGGATATCTTGGCGCTTTCTTCAAGGGTTTGATAACAACGATTTTGGCAACGCCTTGTAGCGCCCCGTTTCTGGGCGGAGTCTTCGTGGTCGCATTAAGTCAGCCAGCTTGGGTCGTCCTTTTGATCTTTTTTGGCGTTGGGCTAGGGATGTCGATGCCATACCTCGCCGTTGCGGTACAACCTTCTTTGTTGTCGTTTCTCCCAAAGCCGGGGGCGTGGATGGAGACATTTAAAGAATTCCTCGCTTTTCCAATGTTGTTATCGGTGGTTTTCTTGGTTAGTGGTTTTTTGGACAAAGACCGAATGTCCATGATGTCCGCTTTGATGTTTGTTTGGTTTGCCTGTTGGATGATTGGACGGGTACCAGCATGGGCAGAAGGGCGAACCAAAATGAAAGCTTGGTTAATCTCAACAGCCGTTGCAGTCGCCGGAACGTACGGGTCGTTTTACGTACTTCAGCCGTCACGCTACGAATTAGCTTGGCAAGAATACGAAGAATCAAAGCTAGATGCGTTGGTTGCCGAAGGAAAAACGGTCATGATCGATTTTACGGCAAATTGGTGCCAAAATTGCAAGCTGAATCTAAGGGTCGCTCTGGAGACCAAACAGGTTAAAGAACTGCTTGAATCTAAAGGGATTGTGCCGATGGTAGCGGATTTGACCAATCACTCACCGAAGGTACAGGCAAAGTTAAGAGAGCTGAATAGCTTGTCGATTCCTGTGTTGGCAATATACTCGGGAGAGAATCCCAACGATCCCGTAGTGCTGCGCGATTTGATTACAGAATCCCAAGTCATAGCGGCACTCCATCAAGCAATTTCAGATAGCTCACCGAATATCCCGCGAAATCAGTCGGCCAGTGTAACTCTTGCCGAACCACCCACCACTACATCAGCCGTTCGATAAGACGTTAGGAATAGAGCATGGATAGCACGGACTCTCAGGAAACAAGGACTCAGATCCTTACCTACCTCAAGAAGATATGTGGTGGTACCCCAAAAGGCAACGACTCATTGTCCCTGATCGGGATCGATTCCGTTGCCATGGCTGAGCTAACCTTCGAATTGGAGAAAAGGTTCGCAATTCGAATCGACGACGATATTCTTGATATCGACACCGTGGACGAGCTAATCAACTATGTGGTCGCCAGACAATCCGCCATGACAAACTAAACTGGCCAAACCAAACCGTTCGAACCAACCAGCACTATTCCGAACCTATTAGTTTTTGCTAAATCCCAAAGGTGCGCTCGATTCACGAGCCAGAGGGTTCTTGATGTAGCTTCGGAAGCAATCTTTGCACAAGTCGAATTGCTTCCTTTGATAGACATCGTCATCGAAAACCGAACTGCAAATTTGATCGGTCGAATCCAAAAGTTCCTGGATTTCGTCTAGATGATCTGGGTCGTCCACCATTTCATGGTCGGGACCATCCAACGCAGCTTCGATCTCGATCGTGACGGTGTATCTTAAGTCAGAATTCGAGTCGATTTCCCGTTTGCATCGATCGCATGAGTAATGAATCACGATTGCGTTCTCCATGGATGTAGAAAGCTAACGAAGAGGAATGAGTTTTGCGAGAGATCCGATCGACGGCCTTCGCGAAGAATATAATCCTACAGCGCGAATTGCACCAACGGCAAGCAAATTGTGCCGTCTCATGCTGGCTTTTTGATTGCTGTGCAAACCGAGATAACTGGCGCGATAAGGGTATTGCGAAAAACTTTGGCGATTAAGCCGGTTGATGGTACAGATAGTAAAGCTTGACAGGATCCCCTGGCATTGGCAATCGACATCAGCATCACGGTGCTCGGCCTCGTTCCCGAAAGGATACGAATGGCTGTAATTTACGAGCTGTTCTTCATGGTAGGTAACGAAAAAAGGGCTCGAACTTGAGTTCGAGCCCTTTTTCACTTTGGCGTTTCTCGGGCCCCGTGGCCGGCATTCACTAGCAGGTCTCTACCAGCACTATGCTCTCGCAGCAAGTTGCTTCTTGCGTTCGGCGATGATATCGTCTTGAAGGTTACGTGGAACAGGCGAGTACTTGGCCAATTCCATAGAGAACGTACCCTGGCCCTTGGTCATACTTCGCAGATCAGTGGAATAACCGAAGATATTTGCCAATGGCACTTCGGAACTGATGTAGGAGATACGGTCGCGGGAATCTGTTTGAGTCACAAGACCACGTCGGGAGATAAGGTCACCCACGACGGAACCTTGGTCGTTTTCTGGGCATTCCACATCGCATTTCATGATTGGCTCAAGCAGCAATGGATTGGATTCTCGAATGGTTTCGCGGAAGCAATCGCAGGCTGCGATATAGAATGAACGTTCGCTGGAATCCACGTCGTGGTAGCTACCATCCGTCAATTCCATCTTCACACCAACCACTGGGAATTCGGCAAGAGGTCCTTTGAGCAGCGAATCTCTGAATCCCTTTTCCACAGGTGGAATGAAGTTCTTCGGAATACGTCCGCCAGTAACGCTATCTTCGAATTCGAACGTGACTTCGCCTTCGGGATCGATAGGAGTCATCTTGCCCACGATGTGTGCAAATTGACCGGATCCACCCGTTTGCTTCTTGTGCTTGTAATTGAAGTCCTTTGGTGCACCTGGAGCTTCTCGGTAGCTAACCTTTGGTGAGCCGACAGTGACTTCTACTTTGTATTCACGTCGCATGCGTTCAACGTAGATTTCCAAGTGCAATTCACCCATCCCGCAAATGATGGTTTCATTCGTTTCTTCGTCATTATAGATTTGAAACGTTGGATCTTCTTTACGAAACCGATTCAGAGCCTTACTCATCTTGTCAAAATCAGCGCGGCTTGCTGGAGTTACCGCCATCTTGATAACAGGTTGCGGAATGAACATGCTTTCTAGCGTGCAATAATCACGGTTATTGCTGTACGATTCACCGCTCGCACAATCGATTCCCATGATGGCGACGATGTCACCCGCTTCTGCTGTGTCCACTTCTTCACGCTTGTCTGCGTGCATTTTCACGATTCGACTGAAGCGTTCCTTCTTGCTGGTACGTTGATTGACGTACATTTCGCCTTTGGTAATTTTTCCTTGGTAAATACGCATAAAAGTAAGCTGGCCGAATGGATCTTCCAAAATCTTGAAGGCCATCCCTACGAATGGCAAATCCTTGTCTGGCTTCAGATCCAGCTTCACGGATTCATCTCCAACTTTTCGGGCCTTGATTTCGCGGTCCATTGGGCTTGGTAGATAGCGAAGCACCGCATCCAATAGCAACTGAACGCCCTTGTTCTTGTAGGCGCTTCCGCAGAAAACGGGTGTCATACGAAGCTGTTGTGTCGCTTCTTTGCATACGCGATAGATCAGTTCCGAAGAGACGTCTTCTTCACTTAGCAAGAGTTCCATCATTTCATCGCTGTACATCGACAACGACTCAAGCATCTTCTGACGCATTTCCTTGGCTTTATCAAGGTAATCTGCAGGGATCTCTTCTTCACGAACAATTTCGCCATCCTTGCCTTCGAAGTACGAGGCACGCATCGCGACCAAGTCGATCACGCCTTCGAATGTTTCGCCAGCACCGATTGGGATTTGCATCATAATCGCATCCGCATTGAGCTTGTCGCGGACTTGTTGAGCCACGCGGTAAGCATCCGCGCCCGTTCGGTCCATCTTGTTGATGAATGCCAAACGCGGAACGCCGTAGCGTCGCATTTGCCGGTCCACGGTTAACGATTGACTTTGCACGCCGCCCACGGAGCAAAGAACCAAAACCGCACCGTCGAGAACTCGAAGCGATCGTTCAACTTCAATCGTAAAGTCAACGTGGCCAGGGGTGTCAATCAAATTGATTACGTGATCTTTCCACTGAAGCTGAGTTGCAGCACTAGTGATCGTGATCCCACGTTCTTGCTCCAATTCCATATAATCCATGGTCGCGCCGTCGCCGTCACCCTTGACTTCTTCGATCTTGTAAATCCGGCCAGCGTAAAACAGTACTCGCTCGCTGAGTGTTGTCTTGCCCGAGTCAATGTGAGCACTGATGCCAATGTTGCGCAGTTTGGTTAGATCCATACTCCACCCAGCCTATTTCGTTTTGGGGGTGCCAAAACGCTACGAAAAAGGAAACAAAAAAGCCTATCGCTCGCTAGTCTCACGATGGAACATGGACGCAATAAGCCGTAAAACACAGATTCTTTGGGCCAAAAGTCTACCTATTTTTAGCAAGGAAGAAAGGCCAAATTGATGGACTCGCGTTCCCAAGCCCCCCGGAAAATCCATTCCCAGAAACCACCAGCAATGATGTCACCCTTCCTTTTCCGACCAGATTCGCCATTTGTTGCCAATCTCTCCATGGAGGGCACAGGTGCACGTGCTCGAAACATTTTGTCCTTGCCACTATTCTTTGATTAATTCCAGGCAAACCACTTTCGTCGCACCTCGAACGTAAAGCAGCCCGCGGGACAAAACAGGAGGGGCCCAGCTTGGTGCTTCCACCAAGGGCCTGCCGTCTTTTGGATCAAAAATCTGGTCCAAATTCATTTCGGACAAGACCCTCCACCGGTCTTCAGCCGTGGAAATAATCTGCAGCCCCCCAAATTCCCCCAATAAGACAGCATGCCCATCCACCAGCAACCCAGTCATCCGGTCGCGATTTCGAATTTGCCAATGCACCGATAGGGAAACTTTCTGCTTCCCGCCCGGACCTTCGTTGTTGGACTTTAGATCGACACTGCGAAAGTCCGTGTCTGGCCCATTCCTGCCGCTGCTGGCAAAAATACGATCGCCAACCAATAGAGGGGTCGACCAATGCGCTCGAACGGTTTGTTCTTTGCGACTTTCCGGGTCGCGGTAAACAGCCTGCCAATCTCCCGATGGATCTTTGGCCAGTATCGCGGTACCAAGCTCATAACATTCCGAGACCAAAACTCGGTCGCGCCACACCACGGGCGACGCAGCATTGACGCTTTCAATCGATTTGGCTCGCCAAGGGAAAAAACTCTCTTGCGTTCCGTCCTTTGGATCAAAGGCCAATAGACCTTCGCGAACAAACGCAAGGCACCATTCTTTTCCATCGATGGTTTGAATGACGGGTGCCGAATAGCTGGCAAGGTACTTTCCGATCCTATAGAGCTCGATCCCCGTTCGCTTATCCAAGGCAACCATGGCGGTTCCGTCAGAAAGAGCATTAGCAACGTTGGCATTGCGTCCTTTGGGGCTACCGCCAACCATCATGATAAGCTTGTCTTGGTAGACTAACGGCGAGGCGCCGACACCGAAGAAATTCTGAATGACGTTGTATTCTTCGTTGATGTCGCGACGCCATATTTCTTTACCGTCCACGACGGACAAACAGGCCAACGTTCCTGTGACTCCATACACATAGACTCGGTCTTCGTCGACGACGGGGCTGCATCTTGGGCCGTTGTTGTAACCGTACGCGTCGCGGTACTCGACCGGTGCTTGCCAACTCCAAAGCCTGGCTCCCGTTTCTGCATTTCGGCAATCTAGACGTTCCTTATCTCCAAACCGGTCGAACTGGAACCATCTCCCCCCCGAGGCAACTCCGTTCCCGTACCCGACCCCCGTATCGGCCGTCCATAAGATTCTCAGGCCATTTTTAGGCCACGACGTTTCCACCCCAACTTCCAGACTTCGCGAGTCGTAATTGGAGCCGAGCATTCGAGGCCAATCGTGACCCTTCGTTCGAGAAGCTATTGAAATAGGATCCGTGAAGACAGATTCGCGAACTTCGGTCTCTGCGGGTGTGTCCGCCTGGACAGAACCCGCACTGACCAAAACATTGATTAAGATCAGCAGCGCGGGGAACAAAAATAGAGTCGATAAAGATCGCGTCATGGGATAGGCTATGGGGTATGGAAGACTTAATTATTCACGAACATTTGGCGATTCCCGCCGGCGAGCTCCATTCTTTCTTCGCTCGCAGTGGCGGCCCGGGTGGCCAAAACGTCAACAAGGTAAATACCAAAGCTACGCTCTGCTGGGACTTGGCCAACAGTAGCGTATTGTATCCCGGCGCGTCCGCAAGGTTACGAGCCCTAGCCGGATCACGATTGACGGACGAAGGTGTCATTCAAATTACCAGCCAAGTGCACCGCGAACAGGGCCGTAATCTGCAGGCCTGTCGGGATCGACTCCGAGGCCTGATTCTCGAAGCCCTCAAGCCGCCCACCATTCGAAAGCCAACCAAGCCAACTCACGGCTCACAACGCCGACGCTTAAACGACAAGAAAATTGCTAGCGATCGAAAGCAGGGACGTTCGGGAAGCTGGGAATAGTTTCCAATCTTGACGTATCGATCGCATCTTTGCTATGACCCGACGCAAGCTTCCACGACTCATGTGCAAGCGTTTCACTACAACGCAGTCTCAGCAACACCTAGGCGAATATGCTCAAGCGAACACTGGCTTTCTGTTTGTTTCTATCCTGCTTGTTTCTCCCGAATACCATCTTAGGACAATCGGATCAGGATAAGGCTGAGGCGAAAACCTCCAAGAAGGGCAAATCCTCTTTGCTGGTCCAACAAGATGAAGGATCAAGCGAGACGAAGAAGGTCCCGGCGAAAGCCGTTGGAACCGGTGCCAAAGTGACTCCAGCAGTTCCAGCAGTTTCTGCTGTTCCTGAATCGCCCCCCGCGCTGAGAAAGGTAGACCGAAAAGAACTCACCTCGAATCCATCGAGTACCGACGGCGAAACCTACTTATTTCAATATAAGTTTACGCCCGGTCTGTCGATTCGTAGCGAAGTGGTGCACTTGGCTAAAATGGACAACAAGATCGATTCGTCAGAGCAAAACTCCAATTCGCGAACGGTTTCCCAGAAAACATGGGATGTTACCAAGGTCGAAAATGGCGAAATGACCTTCGAGTATCGGATCGTTGAGATCGACATGTCTCAGCGGGTCGGCAGTGAGACCGAAGTGCGCTACAGCTCCAAAGGCAACGAAGCACCCCCACGCCAGTTTCAGACCGCCGCTGAATCCGTCGGAAAAATAATCTCGACGGTCACGATCGATCAGCAGGGAATGATCATCGCTCGGAGCGACGAAACCAATCCTCCCAATCTGGGCATGGGTGACATCACCTTGCCAGTCCCCGCGGAACCTATCGGTATCGGTTCCACTTGGGAGATTCCTCGCGAGCTTCGCATCCGAAGGGATGACGGATCGCTCAAGACCGTCCGATTTCGCGAGCTGTTCCGACTGGACAAGGTCAGCGCCGGAGTTGCATCGATCACGGTCCGCAGCGAAATGCTGACCCCCATTACCGATCCCAAAGAAGAAGCGCAAGTGCTTCAACAACTGAGCAACGGCACAATCAAATTCGATCTGGACGCCGGTCGTATGATTTCGAAAGAACTGGCGTGGGACAAAGCCGTTGTTGGCTTCTCGGGCAGCGGGAGCGTCATGGACTATTCAGCGCGCCTGGACGAAAACGTCGTAGAAGCAGAAACATCAGTCGCTTCCACCCCCTCTAACAAGAGTTCTTCCGCGAAGCGATAACTCAGGCCCCGTTGGTATCCAATTGCCATCGAACAAGGTCAAATCTTACCTAGCGTGCCATGCCGTAACGGCGTCCAGAGCGACTTGTTACGGCCTACTTGCGGCTACTGGCCACCCCCTAAATACGCTAGCAAACCGCCGGGTGATGAAACCTTCCGGATTGTAGGGATTGGGCTCATGTTGATCTGCAAAAAACGCCGATCGGATAGAAATAGTTCAATTCACGCAGACGCCATCTCATCTATTTGGAACGACCGGATGTACGAGTCATTTTTCGGATTTGTCAAACGTCCTTTCCTAGCTGTCTCCACGCTTGATCGGTACTTTCCGTCAACAAGTGTCGAACAAACATGCCAAACGACGACGCGAGCTATTTCTCGGGGCGAGGGACCTGTTGCCATTTTCGGAGGTACTGGACTTGGCAAGACCATGTGCTGCATGCGCGTTGCAGATAATTTTCGCCGGAACTTTGAAGTCGTGATGCTAGCGAGTTCACAACTCATCACTCGTCGAGCGTTGCTCCAAAGCCTATTGTTTGAGCTGCGATGCCCCTATCGTGAAATGTCCGAAGGAGAGCTGAGGCTGACCTTGATGAATCGGCTTCAACCTTCCACGGAAAATCCAACCGACGGCTTGGTCTTGATCATCGACGAGGCTCAAACACTTTCGATAAAACTGTTAGAAGAGTTGCGTCTGCTGACCAACGTCGTTCGAAATGGAGTCCCTCGCGTTCGAATGATTCTTTGTGGAACGATGAGACTAGAAGAGTGCCTGTCGCACCCCCACATGGAATCGCTCAATCAGCGGCTTGCCGCCCGTTGCTACCTGACACCCATGAGCATGCCCGAGACGGGACAGTACGTAAAGCACAAGATTGAGCTGAGCGGTGTCAACAGTTCCACCATTATGACTCGCGATGCTCTCGAAGCAATCTACCGCGGCTCCGATGGCATCCCTCGCCTTGTTGACCAGCTTGCCGACCAAGCCTTGTTGCTGGCCTGCAATGATCGCGAACGGCCCGTATCAGCAGCCATGGTTGGACGCGCATGGTGCATGTTGCAGCAACTGCCTAATCCATGGAGCGAGCCAGAATCGATCGCAAAACCAGAGGTCACCGAACGGTTCATCAGCCAAAGTAGCACAACGAGCGTTGTCCCGTCGTCGTTGCCAATTCCAACAAACACCCTAACCAACACTCCCGTCTTCACCAAGACCATTGCGGATGCCAGTGCGGCAAGTTCAGGTATTGAATTCGGGCAGCTTGATGAGGAATCAGACACAGCCGGTGTCACCGGTCTGTTCCCTCAGTCTGGTAGTCTGGAAGGGTATCAAGACAACAATTCGGTCGTGAATGAATCATCGTATTTGGTGCCTGAATCAAGGCAACCGATCGAACCCAAGAAAAATTTATTGGACGTCTTTGCTGGCGACTTCGACGAAGAGTTTAGCATCCCGGTTCAATCTTCCGCCAGCTACAACGCTTATTCTGGGACGGCCTACGGAAATCTCAATCACGATCTCAGCAGTTTCGGAACGAAGCAAGCTCCAATCCATGCTCCGGTACGATTCGAAGTGGATGATACAGAAGTGTTTTTGCCAGCATCGCAGCAGGGCACCAACCTAGCTCCGACCGAAGCCTTGGAAGAAATGTATCCCGATTTGGTTTCAAACATCTCGCCCGAACAAGCGGCCAATCTCGAGCGGCAGATTGAAGAGGAGATGCGAGAACTCGTGTCGGGTCTCAATATGAATGCGATGACCTTTGATCCGCTTCAAGCGATTGCAAATCCATCGAGTGCGAGGGAACATGACTTTGGTAGAAGCGGAACAACAGAACAGCGACTGGCCCATCAGGCTCATACGGATGTGCTTTCTTTCTCAGGTCTTCGAGAACGATCCCAGGATGATTCTGAATACGGCAATTCAATGTATTCCAATGAAGAAGCATCTTTTGATCGAGACGCGTTGAGCGACGACCGCGACCTATTGGTCATCGAAGATGACTTGGAAACAGTCCGAAGCGGAACTCATCAGGCAACGCAGGCTTCCTCGAAAGCAACACTTCATCCTTATGCGAAACTGTTCACGAAACTGAGAAGCTCATGATCGATGATGTCTCCCAACACGACAAGGATCGACTTAAGGAATGGCTGCCAAGGCTGGCCCATTTCCGTACGTTAATGGAGACGGAACCAACTGTCGTTCAACAGAGCATCGAACGGGTCGAAGAGATTAGTTCGAAAGCGCCAACGATCGTCAACCTGTCAGTTGCCCAACCTGAAGCTACGATCCCTGCAAAACGAGCGAACCGACAAAACGTTGTCCATTTACCGTTAGATGGGCTCGTGTCGAAGATGTCCAAAGTAAATCCCTTTGTATTGGGATTGGGGTGTATTGGGCAGCGCGATCGGGAACTGCTTCAAGACATCGTAGAGGAAATCGCTTTGGGGTGCGCAGACAAATCTGGTCGCAATGCAGTGGTCATTCGAATTCGGCAAGAGAACGCTCCGGAAGGTCATCGCCAAGCAGAACAGACAATGCGTCCAGAAACTTCCTTTCCCAGCAAGCCGAAACTGCCACATCACCTATGGCATGACTTTGGGGAATCGAAAATGGAAAAGCGAAGATGGAATACTCAGTTGCTTGAACTGCTGCGACTTCGCAAAGAATTCGGCCTCATCTTGATTGATCTCGGAAATTCCGAATCCCAAGCCATCATTCGACTTGGGCGATTATGTGATGGTGTCGTCATTCAGGTGATGGATCAAGTGAGCCCAAAGACCGTCAAGACAGCAATCAACAACTTGAAGCTGGAACAGTTACCTTTGTTGGGGATCATGTCTTTAGAATGTGTTCTAGAGAATTGACTCCTGGTTTAGCGTGCCATAGCGGAGCGCTGCGTAGCTATCGAGAAACAGTATCTAGCAAGATTGTCGACGCTACGGTAAGCGTAGCTACAATGGTCTTTCATCTTTCATGAAACACGGCACACCTACTCTCGTACGTGGTAAGACATCTCTGCTGACGAAGGTCGATTTGAAAGGGTACTTATATGGTTCGTTGTTTGGTTACCGGTGGGGCCGGCTTTATTGGTTCGCATATTGTTCGTGGCCTTTTGGAGGCTGGGCACAAGGTTCGCGTGCTGGACAATTTGGAGACGGGAAAACGCGCGAACTTGGACGAAGTCTTAGACCGAATTGACTTGGTCGAAGGCGATATATGCGACCCAATTGCCGCAAAAGAAGCCTTGTCGGGGGTAGAACGCGTCTTTCACCAAGCCGCACTGGCCTCCGTCCCCCTGTCTTTGGAACGACCGCTGGACACGCACCGAGCGTGCGCTACGGGGACGCTTAATATGCTGCACCAAAGTGTGAAGGCAGGTGTTAAGCGATTCGTTTACGCCGCCAGCAGCAGCGCCTACGGAGACCAACCCACCTCCTCCAAGCGTGAAACCGACCTTCCTTTGCCTCTGTCCCCCTACGCAGTTGCGAAGTTAACTGGCGAGTATTACTGCCAAGCCTACTTCCATAGTTTTGGCTTGGAAACGGTTGGAATTCGGTACTTTAATGTTTTCGGCCCACGCCAAGATCCAGAGAGCCCCTATTCCGCAGTGATCCCGCTGTTCGTGAGCCGAATTCTTACCGGACAGCGTCCCATCATTTTTGGGGATGGTTTGCAATCGCGAGATTTTACCTACGTAGCCAACGTCGTGCATGGAAATCTGCTTGCGGCAGAGCGCCCCAACATCGGCGGACGCGTGATCAATGTGGCGGATGGCGGGCAAACAACACTATTGCAATTACTGACATTGCTGAGTCAAATGCTTGGTCGGTCCATTGAACCAGACTTTCAACCAGCACGAGTTGGTGATGTCCGCGAAAGCCTTGCGGATATCTCTCTGGCCCGACGGCTTTTGGGTTACGAACCCAAAGTTCGACTCGAAGAAGGTATCAAACGAACGATCGCCTACTATCGCGAGACAGTGCGTGAATTGGTCCGTTGACCCTTTCTAAGACGAGAGACCGAATCCGTTTTATCCAAAATGCAACCAAAGCCAAAAGCGTTTGCTGGCAAGTGGTTTCAGCAGGCGACTGCTTGGTTGCAATTTGGAAAATGAAATCATCGCACTCCAGTTTGCAAACTCGTACACCCCTTCCATGATCGTTTTCTCCGTCCTTGTTCTGCTGGTAGCCATGCTTCCTGCGTTGATGTTCCTCAAGAACAGCACCCTGTTTACGAAAGCAACCCGCGATCCTGAACTTCTTGCTGACGTTCAATCGATTCCTGTTAGCATCCTGATACCTGCCAGGAACGAAGCCGCCAGCATCGGCGAAGCCCTCCGCTCTCTACTGAGCTCGAACCATGGTCAAGTACCTGGCTCGAAAATAGATGCTGCGATCGAAATTCTCGTGATGGATGACCATTCCGAGGACAATACGGCGTCGATTGTTGAGGCAATATCGGCGCACGACGGACGCGTCCGATTGCTTTGCTCGAAGCCTCTTCCGGAGAACTGGAATGGCAAACAGCATGCCTGCTGGCAACTGGCCAATGCAGCTCGTTTTGAACATCTACTATTCTTGGATGCTGACGTTCGAATGACGAGTGATGCGATCTCTCGTTGCTTGACCGAGCAAAAGCTGCGGAATGCCCCACTCGTAAGTGGCTTTCCAATGCAAGAAACGGGAACATTGGCGGAAAAAATGTTGATCCCGTTAATGCACTACGTTTTGCTTGGTTACTTGCCGATCGATAGGATGAGAACCACTTTAGGTGTGGGGTTAGCCGCCGGTTGCGGTCAATTGTTTCTAGCCGAACGGACGGCCTATATGAAGGCTGGTGGCCACGAAGCGATTCAGAAGACTAGGCACGACGGAATTCAATTGCCTCGCGCGTTTCGCAAAGCAGGTTTTAGAACAGACATCTTCGACGCTTCCGACATCGCCCGCTGCCGAATGTATACCTCGACGGGCCAAGTCTGCAACGGATTGCTCAAAAACGCAACTGAGGGAATTGCAAACCCGAAGCTGATTTTTATCTTCACCTTCTTACTAGTGTTCGGATCGGTGCTTCCCCTTGCTTCATTCGTCTACGGAGCCTTCGCGGGCTGGTCTTGGTTCGCGATGGCTTTATTGTTTACGGCCAGCGTGATCGCCTTTATTCCACGCTGGAGCGCCTGCAAACTGTTTCGGCAATCTTACCTGGGCGCCTGGTTACATCCGCTGGGCGTGGCGTTGTTCGTTACCTTGCAATGGGTTGCGCTAGTGCGACAACAGCTTGGGCTAACGACTGTCTGGCGAGGTCGAAAGTAAGTCACCTCGGCGTGCAAAACGGAGTTGATGGCAAGCCATGCTTGGTTAAGTTCCTTTAGGATCTCGAACCAATCGAACGACTCCTTGGCGATAACTGACGACGATCCCGCCAGGCAATTGCTGTTTGGTAGGATGAGGTGAATTCCTGGAGATGAGAATCACTTGCTCAAGCCGCTTCCAATGCTGTAAGCTCATCTCGCGTAGCGGCCACTTGAACTCATGCCAAACCAGTGTCAGCACTTCCTGAAGTATTGGCCAACCAAGCTCATGAAGCTGTTGGACCGGGACTTCCAGCCGTTCTTTCTGCTTGAAAACACAAAGAGGATCGGACCGCCATCGCTCAAGCCAAGAACGGGCTTGATGTTCAATCTCGGTCTGTTGCTGTGCGATCAAATCGCAGGCCTGCAGAAGACGACGATCAAGAGAATCGCAACCTGAAAACGAACGCAGCAATGGCAGCAACTCATGTCGAATGCGATTGCGTGTGTAGTTGCAAAGAGCATTCGAAGCATCGATTCGGTAAGGCAATTGACGATCGTCCAGATACGCCAGAATGTCCTGACGCGACAGGTGCAACATAGGACGCATCATTCGAAGCGTGGAAGAGATGGCTTTCGATGGCCGCATACCCGCAAGCCCCCGAGGGCCAGTGCCCCGCAGCAAATTGTGCAGAAACGTTTCGACTTGATCGTCTGCATGATGAGCCAGCACAATCCATTTAACGCCCAAGTCGGTCGCTGTTTGAACCAGAAAATTGCGACGTAGATTTCGCAAGAAATTTTCAGATTCGTTTTGACGTTCGTCCATGGTGGCAACATGGCACACGCATCGCAAAGCAAACTGTTTCGCCATCGTCTCAACAAAAATCTGATCATCATCACTGTCTTCACCGCGGAGCCCGTGATTGAAATGGGCCACAACGGTTTTCGCGGGATCTGGTCTCAGCGCGATCAACGCATCCAAAAGCGCAGTACTATCTGCACCACCGCTCACGGCCACCACCAATTTATCTTCCCACCAAGTCGCAAGCGGCCATGCTTGAGTGATCCGCTCGCGGAATTGCGACGTGATCGTCATGGTTATTTGGTCGGTTTCATTTCGCCACTCTCGTAGTCTGTCCAGTATTTATCCAGCTCTTTCTTGATCATACTACTCATCAAAAAGACCCCAATTAAATTGGGGACGGACATCGCCAGGATCAGCATGTCGCTGAATTCAAGAATATTCCGCGGAGTGATGATCGAACCTAAGAACGTAAACGACAGGAATAAGATCTTGTACAACAGCGACCAATTTTGACCAAAGAGAGAAACAAAGCAGCGTTCTCCATAATAGGACCACGAAACACAGGTCGAGTACGCGAACAAGAAGACCGCAAGATAAAGCACGTACCGAAACCAATCGTAGCTTACGTTCTGAGTAAATGCAGCAAGTGTCACCATGGAACCATTGCTGTCGACCGCAAGTTGCTGGACTTCTGGTTGACGGTACACTCCGGTGCAAACAATCGTTAAAGCTGTCAACGTACACACCAAAACGGTATCGATGAAGGGTTCTAAAAGAGCCACCATCCCTTCACTGATCGGCTTATCTGTTTTTGCAGCCGAGTGAGCAATTGCAGCAGACCCAGCCCCTGCTTCGTTAGAGAAACAGGCGCGTTTAATCCCGATCACCATCACGCCAAGGAATCCACCATACATCGCGCTTGGATTAAACGCACCTGTAATGATCTCGATCACCGCGTTGGGAAATTGCTGGTAATTCATACACAGGATTGCGACACACACGGACATGTAGGCAACACACATGAAAGGCACGACAGCACCGGCAAAATTACCGATCGACTTAATGCCGCCAATAATCACTACCCCAACGAGCACGGTCATTACCAGTCCATAAACCCAGGGATACTGTTCCAGAAAAGCAAAAGATGGCTCCGCCTTAAGTGCGTTCAGCGACTGCGCCACTTGGTAGGAATTCCCCCCGCCAAGCGAGCCACCAATGCACAGGAACGTGAACACAATAGCGAGCATGCTTCCCAGGGCCCCAAGTCCCATCTTGGAAAGTCCTTCGCGAAGATAAATCATGGGTCCACCAAGGACTAGCCCTTGCTCATCCTTGGTTCGGTACATTACCGCAAGCGTGCATTCAGAAAACTTGCTGGTCATTCCCAAGAAACCAGACAAGATCATCCAAAAAGTTGCACCTGGACCACCAACTCCAATTGCCATGGCGACGCCCGCAATGTTGCCTAAACCTACAGTTCCAGACAAAGCAGACGATAATGCTTGAAAATGAGAAACGTCGCCTGAATGACCGTCAGCGTCGTACTTGCCACGAACGAGCTGGATCGCATGCCAGAAACCTCGCAAATTGATGAAGCCCATGCGAAGCGTCAGGAATACCCCAGCAAACAAAAGCCAGATCACCACGAATGGAATTTTGGTCCCTAACCATTGCTTGGATCCAAAATCGTAGAACAATACCGCGTCCATCGGTGCGACGAGATAGGTTCCGAACCAACCATCGATTTGTTCAATCCAACCCTTGGGAGCTTCGTTTTCAACCTTGAGCTCGCCACTTTTTATTTTTTCATCGCGTTCCCTTTTCAGGCGGTCCGTGGTCGATTCTGGAAGTGATTTAGGAAGCGGAATCGTGTGAGGATCCGTCTTACCGACCGTCTCGGAGCTAACCGTCGCCGAATTCACCGTCGCCGAATTCACCGTCGCCGAATTCTCAGCTCCTTCCTGAAATCCAGCACTTGCTTTTGTCAGTCCACCCGATGCGAGCACGACCGCAATGGCCACCACGGTGAAGCGCGACCGCCAGAAATAAAAATCGCAGAATGCCATCAACGAGCCCAATAGAAGGAACCAAAAAGACGGGGATAAATCGCTGGCAGTATGCTACACAACTGGCTCCAAAGTGCTAGCAGAAGTGAAGTAAAAAAGCGACGATCGATCGCATCGAAGCATTTTTGAAGAGAGACCTTGCCCCAAAGGGCAAAATTGAAGACTGCCTACAAGATCGAAAGAAGTCGGGCGAAGCTTTGCCCGGATCACGGAATGCGTTCAACTTCAGACGGGGGTGATTTTTAGCCAAGAATGATTGCCTCGCCAAACGCTTTTTTTAGCCAAACGCTTTTTTTAAAAGAGAAGCCCTATCGCGACCATCGCCAGCAGTTCAATTGAAATGATCGACATTTTTTTCTCCAACGAAAAAAACCGGAAGGAACTTCCGGTTTTGTATTGGCAACCTTGGCTTAAGAATGCCAGTCGGACATTTTTCGATCAACCTGCCTAGCGATTCATGGTACTAGGACTTCCATTTGGCAACCCGTTGGCTGTTGCCGGGAAGGCTGGTGGCAAGCCAGCATTGTTGGATCCAGCTGGCACCCTGGCACCAGAACTTGGATTGGAGAAGTCATATGCTGTGGAACGTCCAGTGCTGCCAGGGCGATAACCACTGGTTGGCATTTGGTTAGCCACGGCTGGCATGGTTTGCTGGAAACCTGCCGGCACAGCATTAGGCATGCTTGAGCTTGGTGCAGGAAGCCCGCCTGGAGCCATTGCATTGTAACCAACTGGCATTGCGGGCACTCCGTTGTTTGCAATTCCAGCGTAAGCCGGTGTTCCAGCGGAATTGATTCCGCTGGATACCGAAGGCCCACCGTATGCTGGCGGAAGCGATGGAGAATTGTTAGCTAGAGCATTGGCATTCGCCATCCCGCCCTGAAACTGATTCGTTGGAACGGGCATTCCCTGTGCGCCCATGTTCGCGGGTGGCATCCCCATTGCATTGTTCGCCAAAGCTGGCGAAGCACCAGCTCCGTTGGATATCGGTGCACCATAACCAGCCGGTGCACTGTATACCGTTGGTGGTGTAAAACCGCCTTGCCTTCCGGCGTTGCCAACCATTCCGTACTGACCGTTCGTATAGCCATTGGCCAAAGCGGCGGAACCTGCTCCTCCCATCATTGCATTCGATGGGCTATTGCCAGCCATCGAACCTGGTAAAGTGGTAAAGGATGGGCCGGTTGCATTCGCTGGGCTGGCACTGGTTGCGCCGTAGGGATTCGGACGCCCTGCGTTGGCAGCAGTGCTTGAGACAGGAGCAGGTGTGTTTCGTAAAGCAGGGCTTGCTGGCGAACTTGCTTGCCCCGAAGGCATCGCCAAGCTTGGGCTACTGCCTGCTAAAGTGGATTCGCTTGGCTTGCGCGACCAAGAGAACATATCGGACCCGGGCATTTTCCATCCGCTCTTGTTCCAACCACTGCTACAGCCTGTTTGCGTACCAGCAACGGCGATGACGACAACGGCAAGCCGGGTCCAATGAGCTAGTTTCATTCTCATGGCAATCAATTCCCTCTGATATCTGGTGACACACGCTTGGTAAGGAAGGTGTCGAGTTGGTAATGGATAGGATTCGTTTGAAAGAATCGGATGGTACATTCAAGTCGCCTCTGTCTCGATTTTTCGGCTAACACCGATCGATCCCTTCAGCACAATCGTCAAATTTAGCCCAATTTGTCGATTGACCGACGAAAACCATGGGGTTGCGCCTTGAAGAAGGGTGTAGCGAAATTCATGAGCTCGCGTCAATGGAGACCTGAATTTATGGTAAAAAGATGTCTATGAATTCGCGACCCAAGACCCGCTTGCCCGTTGATCCGTTTTTGCTCGGGTTGTTTGGAATGGTGATTATCGCGACGATTTTGCCCTGCCAGGGTCTTTGGGCTGACTTGGCTGAAAAACTGAAACTGGCCGCAATTGTGTTGCTGTTCTTTCTTCATGGCGCGCGGCTTTCGGGTGAATCCATCCGCAACGGGATGCTTCATGGCAGACTTCAAGCCGCAACGTTGCTGGTTACATTTTGCCTTTTTCCCGTACTTGGGTTGGCGATCCTACGTACTCCTGGAATCACACCAGCGTTTGTGCCTGGATTATGCTTTTTGACCCTTCTACCCTCGACGGTTCAATCGTCGATCGCCTTCACATCGCTGGCCAAAGGGAACGTGGCCGCAGCCGTCTGTGCCGCCACCCTCTCAAATCTAGCTGGAGTTTTTATGACTCCGATGCTGGTCGCCATGTTGATGCCTCCACAGGAACAGACTTTGAATCCAAGTACCGACTTTGGGGGCTTTGCAGAGTCCGTTGGCGCTATTTGCCTACAGTTGCTTTTGCCGTTCGCGCTCGGCCATTTATCCAGACCTTGGACAAGCAAGTGGGTGAACCATCACAAAGAAATCCTCAGCAATCTGGATCGCAGTTCAATCTTATTGGTGGTCTATACAGCCTTCAGCGCAGCGGTGGTGCAAGGCTTATGGAGCCGCACTTCATGGCTAGACATCCTTGTGCTGTCGATGGTGTGTTTTGCGTTGCTGTCGTTTGTCTTGGTGGTAACTTGGCAACTTGGTCGATGGCTGGGGCTGAAACGAGAGGACACGATTGTTCTGTTGTTCTGCGGCTCCAAAAAGAGCCTAGCGACAGGCGTGCCCATTGCGGGCGCGATGTTTCAAGCGACCGATGTTGGCTTGATGATCTTGCCACTGATGGTATACCATCAAATCCAATTGATCGTTTGCGCGATCATCGCTTCGAAGCTCCATTCCAAAGAAACCTAATCGAGTACGCGGCCATTCTTGGCTGGTTTTTGGGCTTGATCTGGTTCCATGCAACGGGCTCGTTCCACCCTTCTGTTTTTAGCGTGATTGTCGTATTGGGATGCGGGACGAAAGCGGTCTTGTTCGGGGCCGAGAATCTGACTGATCCCACAAGGAACTATTACTTCAAATGCTCGCGCAAAACAGCAGTAGCCAGCTCGGGAGTCGTGGTGTTGATAAAACAATCGGAGCCCCACTCGAAACCGGCTACCTTACTGAGTCTTGGAATCACACGAAGACGCCAGTGCGACGAATCCTCTTGACGATGCTGAAAGGGACTTGTTTGAAGTACAAAGTTGTACGAAGCAGAAGGTCTAGCAGCTTCGAGCGCGCTCAGAGTTCGCTTGGACACTTCGGCTAGATCCTGCAAGGCGTCGGATGAAATCTCTTCGAACGATCCGCGATGCTGGCGGGGCAGAATGGAAAAGCTAAACGGGAACCGGGAAGCAAAAGGGCAGATCGCGACAAAGTGTTCTGTTTCCAACAAAACTCGTTCCCCACGTAACACCTCTTCTTCGATCATCTCGCAAAGATAGCAGCTTCCGAATTGACGCAGGTAAAGCCCCAACCGCTCTTGGATTCGTTCGATATCTCGAGGGACAAAATCAAGGCTGATCAGCTGACTGTGGGAATGAAAAAGAGATGCCCCAGCATCGGCTCCAAAGTTCTTGAACACCACCGCATAACGCATGTCGCTTTGAGCACGCCAATACAGGAGCCTGCGACGATATGCCTCAAAGACAATTGCAATGTGCTCTATCGGCAAGGCGGTAATACTGTCGACATGGTTCGGCGATTCGATAATCACTTCGTGGCCGCCTTGCGGTTGCCGTCGCTGAAAGATCCGAGAGTTTTCTAATGTGGCGGTGGAAGCTTGAAGACTTAAATCAGATTGGCCGGTTGGGCGATTGCGATTTTGGGCACGTTCCGAACAGGAGCCTGGATCGCCAAAGCCATACCCGTGCGAACCCGGTACACAGGTCCTGGGGATCGCGGGGAACTTGTTGGGAACGACGCGAACTTTCCAGAGGCTTCTGGCTGGATCGCTGATAGGCTTGCGATTGCTCGTGGTCACATCGGAATCGTATTCAGGCAAAACCAAGGTAGGATGAGGCGTCTCGTGCTCAAAACCAACACAAAACGGGCATTCGATGCCACCTGATGGCACAGCTCGTGTGTTGATTTTGAATTGATCCGGCCTTTCTTCTCGATTGGAGGCGAAGATCACCCAACGATCAGTAAGCCAGTCGTATCTTGTTTCATTCATGGCTCTTGCCGATCGATTTTCGCTTACTCCTTGGTGAAGGCTAATTCACTCGCTCGTCGGTAAGCAGTTTCGTATGCCAGTGCGCTATTGGTCCACGACCAATCTTGTGACATCCCATGGGCCACAAGTGTATCCCAAACCTGCGGTTCACGCGAATACGTATCGATGGCCTGGCTGACACATTCCTTCAAGGATTCCAGATCGTACTGCAAAAAGGAGAATCCATTTGCCTGACCGTTAAAATCGCCAAATCGATTTTGCTGGGATGGCGAAAAACGCTGGACCGTGTCGATGAGACCGCCCGTGGCGTGCACGATTGGAACAGTTCCGTAACGAAGAGAATAAAGCTGGTTCAATCCGCATGGCTCATAGCGACTTGGCATCAGAAACATATCGCTGGCTGCTTCGATTCGGTGGGCAAGCGGGTCAGAAAACTCAAGTCGCACCGCAACCCGATCCGGGCGCCGACTCGCTAATTCGGAAAGCGAATGAGCAAACCTGGCCTCTCCATTTCCGAGAATAACCCATTGGGCGTCGAACGAGTCGACGAACAGTTCGAGCAATGGCTTGACCAAACCCCAGCCCTTTTGCTCCGCCAATCTACCGATCAAGCCGATCATGGGAGTTGCTTCGCTTTGAGGTAACCCCATTTCGATTTGCATCGCTCGTTTGCAAATTGCCTTGCCTTGTTTCCAAGTATCGGCGGAAAAGTTCGCTGGCAAATGGTGATCGTGCGAGGGGTCCCATACTCGATAATCAACCCCGTTGACGATTCCGGCGATTCGATCGGCACGCGCGCGAAGCGTGCCGTCCAACCCGCAGCCATGCATGGGCTGTTGTATCTCCTGTGCATAGGACGGGCTTACCGTCGTGATGTAGTCGGCGAAAGAGATCCCGGCCTTTAACAGGTTGAGGTCTCCGTAAAACTCCATCTGCTGCCAATTGAAGTACTTCCAATCCAACCCGGTGAGGCTCATGTCATGGCTCCAGTATCGCCCTTGGTAGGCGAGGTTATGGATTGTCATCACCGACGCTGCTTGCGAGTACCAAGCCAAGTTTCCGAAGTTGGTCTTGTGATAAGCCGGGATCAACGCGGCTTGCCAATCATGGCAATGGATAATGTCGATCGGAATCTTCAGCCTCTCAATCGCCTCCACAACACACCGAGCAAAGAAGCAGAACCGCTCGCAATTGTCGCGATAATCCCCATGCTGATCACCGTAAAGCTGATCGCGATCGAAGTATAAGGGTTGGTCGACAAGATAAACGTCCACAGCGTTTTCTGCAGGACCGATGGAAGTCTTGAGAATCCTAGCAGCCATCGACTTGCCCGCAATCTCGACAACAAACGAAATATGCGTGTCGATGATTTGCGCATGGCTCGACAGAGCGCGACGGTATGCAGGCAAGAACATACTGCACTTATGCCCCTGCTCCGCCAACTTCAGCGGCAGGGTTCCGCAAACGTCAGCAAGCCCGCCGGTCTTTGCGAACGGAATTGCTTCCGCGGTTGCCATCACTATGTGCATCTTTATTACTGGATCGTCGTGGTTGTTAAGAATCTACGCAAGACATCAGGTTCCTACGTCATGGTTCGCCTGACATGATACTTGAATTGAGTCCACTTGATAACGGATTTTCCGACATCCACGGCTGCTTTTGCCAAGAGCTTCGAGAGGCATTCTTTGTGCCAAAGAGCAGACTCCATCCATGTCAACACCAGAGAGGCATAAAGGACGAAAAAAGATTCGGAGACAAATTGTTGCCAAGTTGATATTGGATGGGTTATAAATCGCGTACTATAATCCCCGGCTGAAGATACATCATCCAGCAAGATGATTCCGTTCACTCGAATTGCAAGGTTCTCCTCGTGCTATCGATCCGACCGACAGTTGCCGAGCATGCGTTTTACGTTTTTGGACGATCGATTCACCCCGAACTTTTCAGTATCTACCGAACACGCCAAATCATTCGCAAAAAGTATTCCGCCAGGATCGACATTACGAGCGATGGGCATATCATCCAGTTTTGTAATGGCCCGCTGGTGATGACGGAAGTAGTCTGCTCCGCCAACCAGCTTTTGCCTCAACGACGACGCCTGGTGAGCTCGAACCTGAAAGGCAAAAATGTGGAACACGTCGAGGGAAAACGTGGCGTGTCCTATCAGACTCAGTTTGAACTAGAACACGTTTCCACGGAAATGTTCTGGATGGTTCACAACCAATTGCAATCAAGCCAATGCAAAAATGAACTAGTGCAATCCTTTGACTCTAGTGGACGTATCGCTTTTGGAGCCGTTAGCTTCGTGCACGTGGATGAACACGAAAACAGACTCTGCATCCAAGCATTTCACACCTTCCCGGATGATTGCGCCATCGTAAAGTCAATCACCACCTTCAGCGCTAGCTAACGCATCGCTTGCGGGCCCGGCGCAAACTTGCTTGATCGGCGCGAACCAACTCAGTGCGACTCAACGACCGATCTTTTCAGTCGAGTGAACACCCACTTGACCAGCCCCAACGTGGTCCCAAACACGTACAACGCGGTCAAGGCGGTCAGAATGCCACCCATCAAGCCGCCAAACTTCCAATTGGCTATCGCAAACAGCGTTGTGGATTTTTTGTCGGCCGAAGCTAAGAAGTCACTGGCCTTCCCCGCCACCGTTTCCAGACTAGCAGGCGATACGTTTACTTCGATCCATTGATCCTGAGGTCCGTGGATCTCAAGAAACCCTTCACCATCCACTTCGATCGTTTTGCCGGTGTAGCGTCCAAGCTTTTTCTCTCTTTTCCTGCCTCCGGTTCGCTCATGCTGCTCAATACTTTTCACATGATCTAGCCGCTCAACCCGATAGGGAACAATGAAATACACGCAGGTGCGGGTAGTGCAACTGACGATGTCTTCGGAGCGATTGAAGGTGACCCATGTTGTAGGGGCCATCCAAGTAACGCCTCCCGGGAACACAACACAGATCAAGAAGACGATCAAATGTTGCAACACGATCCCGCCAATCGTTGGACGGCGAGAGAGATTTGGCACTTGGGTCATCGAATCCCCCAGAGAAGATTTCGCGGCCGGATCGGCGAATTGAATACGATCGCCTTACGAATGTCGCTTTGGTTTGTAGATTTCAGTTGCCGTACCGAAATGCACTTCGCCAGCGTTCATCAACGTTTCGCTAAGCGTGGGATGCGGATGGACTGTTTCGGTGATATCTCGAACTTCGCACCCCATCTCGATAGCGAGGGCTGCTTCCGCGATCAATTCGCCAGCTCCCGAACCTACGATTCCACAACCGAGAACGCGATGCGTTTCAGGATCGACCAGCCATTTCGTGAACCCATCCGTAATACCGAGTGCTTGAGCGCGGCCGCTGGCAGCCCAAGGATAGACTTCGATGTCGACTTTGCGACCTTCACGTTTTGCTTGATCATCGGTAAGACCTGCCCATGCGATTTCGGGATCGGTGAAGACCACCGCCGGAATTGCAGCTTTGTCAAACACAGCAGGCTTGCCCAGAATAACTTCGATCGCAACCTTCGCTTCATGGCTTGCCTTATGAGCAAGCATCGGATCCCCGGCCACATCCCCAATCGCGAAAATATGAGGATCTGCAGTACGCTGCTGCCGATCGCAAACAATGAAGCCTTTTTGATTGACTTGAACGCTGGTCGTTTCCAGACCGAGCCCCTGAGTCACCGGTCTGCGTCCTACACTAACCAAAACGCGATCGAATCGCTCATGACCAAATTTACCCGGCCCTTCGAAAGTGACTTCAATTTGCTGGTCCACTTCGGCCAGAGAGCCAACTTTTGTATTCAGGAAGATACGGTTATCTAAAAGTTTCTTCAGGCGATTGTGAAGAGGCTTTACCAAGTCACGATCGGCTCCAGGCAACAACCCGTCCGTCCACTCCACTACGGAAACTTTGGAACCCAGATGGGCGTAAACCGTTCCCATCTCAAGTCCGATATAGCCACCGCCGATGACCAGCAGCTTTTCAGGAATGTCGGCCAGGGCCAAGGCTCCGGTCGAATCCATCACTCGTGAAGATCCAATGTTAAACGCAGGCGGCATCGCAGGAACACTACCGGTAGCAACCACGCAATAGTCGAAGGTAAGCCTGCCACCTTCAGGGATAGAAGGATCGGATCCTTCCAGGATCAACGTGGTCGAGTTCTCGAACTTTCCGCGTGCTCGAATCACCTTGACGTTCCGGCGTTTGGCAAGCTGCCCAAGACCGCCAGTCAGAGTTTCAATGACTTTCTCTTTGCGTGCTCGAACTTTATCGATGTCGATTTTGGGCGTGCCGAAATCAACTCCCCACTCTTCATGCATCGCTTGTGCTTCGCCCAGCACTTTTGCAACATGCAAGAGCGCTTTGGACGGAATGCACCCCCGTAACAAGCAGGTTCCCCCGAGCTTCGACTCAGCTTCCACCAAGACAACTTCAAGGCCTTCATCGGCAGCCAAAAAGGCTGCCGCGTAACCGCCGGGCCCTCCGCCCAAAACAACAACAGGAGAATGCATTTGACAAACAGCAAGCTAGAGAAACTATCGAGACAGGAATTCAACCACGATGTTTGCGTTTACTGGCAAAGAAATGTCAGACGGGCCAGGATTTCCCTGAACGATCGCCTTCAAGCCTTCGCTATCCAGCGAAACCCACTCCAGGGGCACCGGCGAATTGTTCGCAATGATGCCACGGTACAGGTTCCGAATCGCTTCGTTGCTGCGAATCTCCAAGACGTCGCCAGGTCGCAACATGTAGGATGGGCTAGTTACCTTCACTCCATTTACCTTGAAGTGACCGTGAACAATCCCTTGTCGGGCTTGTGGACGAGTTTTCGAAAGGCCGATGCGGCGAACGATATTGTCCAACCGGCGCTCACACATCAACAACAACGTTTCGCCCGTGTTCCCCTTTTTGCGAACAGCATCATCAAAGTACCGACGTAGTTGGCGTTCACCCAATCCGTAGTAGTACTTGATCTTTTGCTTCTCGGACAATGCAGTACCGTAGTTACTGGTCCGGCGTCCCTTGGGGTGCATCCCAGGTGGCTGCTCGCTTCTCTTTTCGTAAGCTCGCATGGCGCCCGCGCTTTCATACAAAACCGCTCCAAAACGTCGGTTAACGCGTGCTTTCGGGCCGGTATATCGTGCCATCTTCTAAAGTCTCACTTCCGAGCCAAGGCTCTTTGCAAAAAAGGGGTGCAATGATCATGTCACCAAGGAGCATGCATCGCTTGCTGAGTCCAAAATCTGGCGGAAACAAAAGCCCACCAAAAACAAACGGCCAACTGGAATCCAGTGACCGTTACTATTCGCTACATCGCGAAAAGTGTCTCAGCACAATGTCTGTGTAATTCAGCCTGAAAGTATGGTAAACGCAGGCAAGGATCACAAGCCCAAACACACTCCAGACCACTATCTAACTTGGCTGTGGCATTTTGGTCGCACCAAAACGCTGAACCCAGACCAAGGTTGACGCGTCCAACAAAAATCGTTTTTCGTTCGCTTGAGCCTGAGACGCTAGCCGATTGTTGCAATGCGAAAAAGCTCGGCTAGCGCCCAATGGCACTCACTTTGTTCCGAAATGAGCCGCGGGCGCTAGCCGCGGCAACCGTATTTGGCAGGGAAACCGTAACGCGGCTAGCGCCCGCGGCTCAAACCGCGGCTCAAACGGTGCCACCCACCGAACTGGGCTGTAACGCAGCTAGCGCCCGCGGCTCAAACGGTGCCACCCACCGAACGATTTTGCTTGTTGAATTATGAGCGGGTGGTGCCGGACGGTCTTGCCGACGATTCAAACGGTGCCACCCACTCAATTCGACGATTCAAACGGTGCGACGATTCAAACGGTGCCACCCACCCAATTTGCCCACCCAATTTGCAGTTGATTTTGTAAACGACGAAAAAGAAAGGTTCGGCGATGCGTGGCACGCTTTGCCTGGATGGTTTTGCGTCGACATTGCGGGTTTGCCCCTTGCCGAAACCACCCGAGGTTATCTATCCTAGTGAGGTCGATGTCGAGCGAATGCTTGTATTGGGCATTGCTCCTGAATCCTTCAGCGAATCCTATATGACCGAGCTTCGGCCTCGTGCTTCCAAGGCGATAGCAACACTAAAAAGTGCCCGCCCAACGATTCTCCCTTCACTCCTTTTGTGCGATTTCGCCAATTTGGAGCGAGAAGTGCGTTCACTTGAAGACGCGGGAGTCGAATGTTTGCATCTCGATGTGATGGACGGCCATTTTGTCCCGAACATGTCGTATGGCATGCCGATTGTGGAGTCGCTCAGGAAAATCACGAAGCTTGTCCTTGACGTTCATCTCATGATCAGCGATCCGGTTCAGTACGCACCTCAGTTCGCCAACGTGGGGGCTGATTGCATCACCTTCCATTTGGAAGCATTGCCTGAACCGCAGGATCTTCTCGCCAAATTGAAGGGATTGGACGTCGCGGCTGGGGTCGCGATCAATCCTAACAGCGACTTTGAGTCGTTGTTGCCTCATGTGCCGTTCTGCGATTTGGTTTTGGTAATGAGCGTGCAGGCGGGGTTTGGGGGCCAGTCCTTCAACTCGGTTGCAGTCGATAGGCTTCGGCAGTTGCGAACTCAGTTTGGCCCCGATCTGCTGTTGGAGGTGGATGGTGGCGTGAATGAGTCGACGATTGGTCGGTGCACCGGTAATGGAGCGGACTTGCTCGTGGTGGGTTCCGCTCTTTTTCGCCAGGCAAACTACGTAGATGCCATGGCGCGTTTGAATGCCGCGATCGTCCCAACGATTTGTTGATACCGTCGATCGCGCTGTTACTCCTTGGAAAATTTATATGTGTCAGATTGTAGTCGTACGGCCGGGTTCCACCCTTTTTGATGACCAAGAGCGTATCAAAGGCTGTTTAGACATGCCTCTCTCGGAAGCGGGCATCGAGCAGGTGCACAAGGTCGCGGACGAGATGGCGAAGTTATCGTTGTCGATGATTTATGCCGCCCCCTGTGAATCAGCTCAAAGTACGGCCAAAGGCATTTCAGACCAAACCAAGACGAAGTGGAAGGTATGCGATTGCTTTCGCAACCTGGACCACGGTTTATGGCAAGGCAAGCTGATTGACGAAGTGAAGCGTCAGCAACCTCGCCTTTTCAAACAACTTCAAGACAACCCGCGAGCTTTTTGCCCACCGGGTGGCGAAACGGTCGCGGAAGCGGAAGCTCGCGTTGAGAAGATGTTGGCCAAACTCTGTAAGAAGCATGCAGACGAAACCATTGCGATCGTGATTCCGGAACCGATGGCTTCCCTGGTTGCAAGCAAATTAAAGGCTACTGACTTGCAAGACGTATGGAAGTCGGAGCAAGATACGGGTGGCTGGGAAATGATTGATTCGGAATCCCACGACACCCTGATGTCGACTCAGTCGAACCATGAATCGCACGTCGACGCCTCGCCATCGCTCTCTTCTCAATTACCCTCCTCGCAGCAAGCAAGCTCGACGGAAGGCAGCTATGATGGGGCGAAGAATGGTTTGCGAGCGAATTCTCGCGACGGGCAATCAGCCGCCGTCGCCATTCCTTATTTTGGACTTTAGATAGACTTAGATTGACATGACAGGTACACAAGAAATTTCAACTGAATCTAGCCCGACCACGAAGCGTGGAATTCCAGAGGGGCTATGGATCAAATGTCCAGGGTGCGGTGATTCGATCTACCGGAAAGAGATCGAACGTAATTTGAACGTCTGCCCGAAGTGCAAATATCACATGTACGTCTCGGCTCGCGATCGAATGGTCCAATTGTTGGATGAAGGGACATTCGACATTTGCGATGAAGACGTCATGCCAACCGATCCTCTTTCCTTTTCGGACAAGAAAAAATACTCGGAGAGGCTTGTTGCTGAGCAGGCTCGCACAGGTCTAAGCGATGCTGCTCTGTGTGGAACGGGCATGATTCGAGCGCGGCGAGTCGCGATTGCAGTTACCGATTCCGCCTTCATCATGGGAAGCATGGGCTCGGTCGTTGGCGAACGTCTGACGCGGCTTATCGAACGAGCCACCAAGCATTCGCTGCCATTGATCATTGTGAGCGGATCCGGCGGGGGGGCTAGAATGCACGAAGGGATTCTATCCCTGATGCAGATGGCAAAGGTCTCTGCGGCCCTTGCTCGGTACCATGCCAACGGTGGACTTTACATTAGCGTGCTCACCAACCCAACCATGGGTGGTGTCGCAGCGAGCTTTGCGAGCCTTGGCGATATGGTTTTTGCCGAGCCCAAGGCGCTGATTGGCTTCGCTGGTCCCAGAACCATCAAAGCCACTCTGAAGATTGAATTGCCCGTTGGGTTCCAAACCAGTGAATTCCTGCTTGAACATGGCTACATCGATCGCATCGTGGATCGATGGCGATTGAAGACGGAAATCGCCGCCGTGATTGACTATTGCGGTAAACGCTAAGCGGCATGCTGATTTAGACGTTTAACAGTCTCCTCAAGCGTACTTTGCTGCCTTGATAGTACATCTACGGAGACTGTTATACGAAATGCCGTCTGACTGTTAATCCAAATGCATTTGGAAGCCGTTCCCTCGCTCACCGGCTCGTTGCTTGAGTGAAGTCGTTATTGGGTAAGGGCCGTACGACGGACTTCCTAGTCCGTCCGTGGGGAATTCGACGGACTAGGAAGTCCGTCGTACCATGAAATCATCAGCCCGTCACGCTTCGGGTTGTGAATGAGCTTGTGAATGTAACTTCGAAACTAGTGTCGGCGGCTGAGTGCCTGCTGCTCTTTGGGAACATCGCGACTGACGCCTTCGTTTCAAACGGGCTCAAACTGCATGTCAAAGGTTTGGGCAACGGCTTGATTGGTAACCTTGCCTCGGTGGATGTTCAGCGATTCTCGCAGCGG
>Ga0247831_1002268_pt1 | contig 31980 bp, 30 predicted proteins | sample LaCruzMarch2015__9_FD_192406 | JGI IMG/M metagenome (GOLD analysis project Ga0247831, IMG submission 192406) | Freshwater microbial communities from meromictic Lake La Cruz, Castile-La Mancha, Spain - LaCruzMarch2015_1m | ecosystem: Environmental > Aquatic > Freshwater > Lake | place: Spain...
TGGCAGGCCGAACTTGGCGTCCTGCTGGCAGATGGCGATATCCGACACACAGGCCAGGCCAAAACCGCCACCGAGCACTGCGCCTTCCAGCACGGCGATTAGCACCTGTGGGGTGTTCTGTGCTTCTTCCAGCAGGCTGCCGAAGGCGCGATTAAGGCTGCGGTAGGCATCGCCACCGGCCGCTCGGGCACCGGCCATGTCCTTGATATCGCCACCGGCGCAGAAGTGCCCACCGGCACCGCGCAGGACAATCGCGCGCACGTTCAGATCATTGCGCAGGCTTTCCAGCACCGCGCGCAATTCGCTCACCATGGCCAGGCTCATGGCATTGCGGCTGTCTGGACGGTTGAGGGTGACGTGCAGTACGCCGCCGTCGAGGCTTAGCAGCAGGGTTTCGCAGTTCGGTAGAGCGGCCATGGTCGCGTCCTCAGCCTTTCTTCTTGCCCGGCAGAATGCCCATCAGCTTGCAGATAATGCCCAGCATGATTTCGTCGGCACCGCCGCCGATGCTTACCAGGCGCACGTCGCGGTAGGCGCGGGCCACCGGGTTTTCCCACATGTAGCCCATACCGCCCCAGTACTGCAGGCAGCTGTCGGTGACTTCACGGCCAAGGCGGCCGGCCTTGAGCTTGGCCATCGAAGCCAGGTTGGTGACATCGCGGCCGCGCACGTACTGCTCGGTAGCCTGATAGACCAGGGCGCGCAGACACTCGACTTCGGTCTGCAGCTCGGCCATGCGGAAGTGGATGACCTGGTTGTCGATCAGCGCATTGCCGAAGGTTTTGCGCTCTTTGCAGTAGTCGATGGTGGCGTTGATGCAGTGCTCCAGGCCCTTGATCATGTTGGCCGCGCCGAACAGGCGCTCTTCCTGGAACTGCAGCATCTGCATCATAAAACCTGCGCCTTCGTGGCCGATGCGGTAGCGCTGCGGCACGCGCACGTTGTCGAAGAACACCTGAGCGGTCTCCGAGCTGCGCATGCCGAGTTTGTCCAGGTGCGGGCTGACCGAAATGCCCGGGGTGTTCATCGGCACCATGATCAGCGACTTGTTGACGTGAGGTTTGTCGTCCGAGGTATTGGCCAGCAGGCAGATAAAGTCAGCCGACGGCGAGTTGGTGATCCACATCTTGCTACCGTTGATCACATAGTCGCTGCCGTCTTTCTTGGCGGTGGTTTTCAGCCCGGCCACATCGGAGCCGGCGCCGACTTCGGAGACGCCGATACAGCCGACCATCTCGCCGGTAATTGCCGGCTTGAGGAACTCTTCGCGCAGTTCATCGGAGCCAAAGCGCGCCAGAGCAGGGGTGCACATATCGGTCTGCACGCCGATGGACATTGGGATGCCGCCGCAGATGATGGTGCCGAACTCCTCGGCCGCGACGATCGAGTAGCTGTAGTCCAGGCCCATACCGCCGAATTTCTCCGGCTTGGAGATGCCCAGCAGGCCCAGATCGCCGGCTTTCTTGAAAATATCGTGGATCGGGAAGCGGCCGTCCTTTTCCCATTGTTCGACGTGCGGGTTGATTTCCTTGTCGACAAAGTTACGGACCGTGCGGCGCAGCTCTTCGTGTTCTTGGGTAAAGATCATTTTTTATTCTCCGAAGGGTTACAGGCGGGCTACGCCGAAAGTGGTGGTTTTAAGCGGTCGAGCAGCAGCTTCGGCGCAGATATCCAGCAGGTAGCCGAGCAGCTTGCGTGTATCGCGTGGGTCGATCAGGCCGTCGTCCCACAGGCTGGCAGTGCCGTAGAGCGCGGTGGACTGGCTGTCGAGTTTCTGCGCGGTGACGGTTTCCAGCATGTCGAGCATTTTCGGGTCGGCTTCTTTGCCTTCCTTCAGGTGTTTTTCCTCGGTGACGATACGCAGCACCTTGCCAGCCTGGGCGCCACCCATCACGGCGGTTTTGCTGTTGGGCCAGGCGAAGATAAAACGCGGATCGAGGCCACGACCGCACATGGCATAGTTGCCGGCGCCGTAGGAGCCGCCGACAACGATGGTCAGTTTTGGCACGGTGGCGTTGGCCACCGCCTGGATCATCTTCGAGCCGTGCTTGATCACGCCGAGCTGTTCCGACTCGGTGCCGACCATAAAGCCGGTGGTGTTGTGGAAGAACAGAATCGGCGTATTGCTCTGCTCGCACAGCTGGATAAATTGCGCCGCCTTGGCCGCACCTTGCGGGGTGATCGGACCGTTGTTGCCGATAAAGCCGCAGGGCTGGCCTTCGATCTGCAAGTGGCCGCAGACCGTCTGGTTGTCGAACTCGTTCTTGAAGTCGAGAAACGCCGAACCGTCAGCAATGCGCGCGATGATCTCGCGTACGTCGTAGGGCTTCTTGGCGTCTGCCGGCACCAGGCCGAGCAGCTCTTCGACCGGATACAGCGGCTCGCTAAAGATCTTGGCCGGGCGCGCCGGCAGTTGGGCGTTCCACGGCAGCATGGCGAGAATCTCGCGGGCGATGCGCACGCCGTCGGCGTCATTTTCGGCCAGGTATTCGGCGGTGCCGGCGACCTGGGCGTGCATCTCGGCGCCGCCCAGTTGTTCATCGGTGGCGATCTCGCCGGTGGCGGCTTTCAGCAGCGGCGGGCCGGCGAGGAACATCTTGGCTTTGCCGCGCACCACCACCACGTAATCGGACAGCCCTGGCTGGTAAGCGCCGCCTGCGGTGCTGGAGCCGTGCACCACGGTGATCTGTGGCAAACCCATGGCCGACATGCGCGCCTGGTTGGCAAAGCCGCGTGCGCCTTCGACGAATATGTCGGCCGCGTAGTTGAGGTTGGCACCGCCGCTTTCGGTCAGGGCCACCACCGGCAGTTTGTTCTCGAAGGCGATCTGCTGCAGGCGCAGGGTTTTCTTCAGCCCGGTGGGGGAGATGGTGCCGCCCTTGATCGCGCTGTTGCTGGCAGTGACCAGGCAACGCACCCCGGCGATATAGCCGATACCGGAAATAATCCCGCCGCCGGCCTGGGTGCCGTCTTTGTCGTCGTGCAGCTTGTAGCCGGCCAGCGACGACAGTTCGAGAAACGGCGCGCCGGGGTCAAGCAGCAGATTCAGGCGTTCACGCGGCAGCAACTGGCCGCGTTTTTCGAATTTGGCTTTGGCCTCGGCAGCCTTGTTCAGGCAGTTCTGTTCGATCTGGCGAAAGCTGGCCACGGCCGCGAGCATGGCTTCGCGGTTCTTGGCGAACTCCTCGCCATGCACGTCAATTTCAGATTGGATAACCGGCATGGCGTTACTCCTCGCCCTTGAACACATCTGGCATATACGCCCGGTGGAAGCCGTTATAGGTCTCGCTGTTTTTCGCTTTGCCCAGGGTCCAGGCGCGGGTGCCCTGACTGGCGGCGCCGTCAATGCGGATGGTGTTGCCGCTGATAAAGTTGGCTCCTGGGGTAAGCAAAAAGACGATGGCGGCGGCCACTTCCGATTCGCTGCCAATGCGTTGCAGCGGGACGTGATCTTTGAGCGAGCGAATCATGTTCTTCATCGATTCGGGGTAGGTGTCCATGCCGCTGGAGGCGATCCAGCCCGGCGCTACGGCGTTGACCCGCACCCCGGCGTGGCCCCATTCGTAGGCGGCGGTCTTGGTTAAGTTCTCCATGCCGGCGCGCGCCGCACCGGAGTGGCCCATGCCCGGCATGCCGCCCCACATATCGGCGAGCATATTGACGATGCTGCCGCCGTGTTTGCTCATGCTTTGCAGGAAGACTTCCTTGGCGATCAGAAAACCGCCGACCAGGTTGGTGCGCACCACGGTCTCGAAGCCTTTCTGGTTGATGCCGATCAGCGGCGCGGGGAACTGGCCGCCGGCGTTGTTGACCAGATGGTGGATCTGCCCGCGCTCGGCGACCACGGTTTTGACCATGGCCTTGACGGCCTCTTCATCACGGATATCGCAGACCTGAAAGCTGGCGCTGCCGCCGTCTTCGATGATCTCGCCGCAGGTGGTTTCGAGCTTTTCCAGCTTGCGTCCGACCAGCACCACGTGAGCACCGAGGTTCGCCAGTTCATGGGCGGTGCAACGGCCGATACCGCTGCCGCCGCCGGTGACCATGATGGTCTGGCCGTTAAACAGGCCGGGTTTAAACACCGAGTCGTAGCGCATTGTTATTGTCCTTGTTCGAGGCTAGCGGCCAGCGCCTTGGGCACCGGTATCGGGAATTCCAGCAACTGTTGGGCGAAAGCCTTGCCTTGCGGGTCGATACGCAGGGAGGCGACGCCGCCGCCGCCCAGGGCGTTTTCCAGCAAAAAATTCAGGCTGTGGCTGCCCGGCAGATACCAGCGGCTAACCTTGCCGGTTTGCGAGTCGAGCGTGTGCTGCATCCATTCGGCCACGGCACCCTCGTTCAGCGCAGCGGCGATCCAAGCCAAGTACTCGGGCTTTCTGGCCATCACACCAATATTGCTGTGGTTGCCCTTGTCGCCAGAGCGCGCCACAGCCAGCTTGATCAGCGGCACTGCCGTGTCGGCTTGGCCGCTCGGCAGTGGAGCAGCGGTGTCGGCGGCAATCTGCGCGCTGTCCAGTACCGCGATCTGCGGTAGTTCGACCGGAGTGCGTTCGCCGTCGATTTCCACCTGCAACTGGCAGGCAGACTTGTCGGCAAGAAAGCTGAAAAGGCGGATTACCGGGTAAACCGTAGGGCGACCGCCGACGATGCCGGTCAGCCCCGGTGCCATACCGGTCGCCGCCTGGGCGATCTCGCGGGAGAACAACACCAGAGCTTCTTTTTTGGTATGGCGCACGGCGATCTTGATCACGATCTCGCGGGAGTCACTGCGCTGGCCACGTGGGCCGTAGGTGGCTTCGGAGCCGAGCAACTCGATGCTGACTTCCTTGTAAGGCCCCCAGCCGCGCTCGGCGAACATTTCTTCGGTCTTGCGGATGATCGCCTGGCTGACGCGCTGGGCTTTCTTCACTGCATCGATGCCAGCCATCAGGCAGCTGGCGGTGCAGCGAAAACCGTCCGGGTAGGTGGCGCTGACTTTGTATTGATCAGTCGGCGGCAGGCCGCGCGCGCCTTTCAGCTCCACGCGGTTATTGCCGACCTGGCTCAGTTGCACCTGGGTGAAGTCGCAAAGTACATCGGGCAGGTAATAGGCCCGTGGGTCGCCGATTTCATAAAGCATCTGCTCGCCAACGGTAAAAGGCGTGACCAAGCCGCCGGAACCTTCCGGCTTGGTCACGACAAAGCTGCCGTCGGCCGCCACTTCCACCACGGGGAAGCCGATATGTTCGTAGTCCGGCACGCTTTCCCAGTCGGTGAAGTTGCCGCCGGTGCACTGCGCGCCGCATTCGATGATATGCCCGGCCAATGCGGCCTGAGCCAGCTGGTCGTAGTCGCTCCAGCTCCAGCCGAATTCATGCACCAAGGCGGCGCTGACCACGGCGCTGTCGACCACGCGACCGGTGATGACGATATCCGCACCGAGCTTCAGAGCTTCGACGATGCCGGGCGCGCCAAGGTAGGCGTTGACCGATACGCAGAAGGGCGGCAGTGGTACGCCGCTAAACATTTCTATGGTGCCAGCCTTGGCCAGTTCACCAAGTTTGGGTTGCAGGTTGTCGCCATGCAGCACGGCGATCTTCAAGTTGACCCCGGCCTGCTCACAAGCGGCGGCCAAAGCGGCGGCGCAGGCGTTGGGGTTGACCCCGCCGGCGTTGCTGATTACGCGGATTTTTTTCGCGGCGATCTCGCCCAGCAGCGGCGCCAGCACTTCGACAAAGTCGCGGGCGTAGCCTTCATCCGGCTTCTTCATCCGCGCGCCCGCCATGATCGACATGGTCACTTCGGCCAGGTAGTCGAAGACCAGGTAATCCAGTTCGGTGCCCTGTACCAGCTGGGCGGCGGCGGTGCTGGTATCGCCCCAGAAGGCGGAAGCGCAGCCGATGCGTACGGTTTTAGTCATTGGAATAGGTCCGCAACACATGAATAAGGTGATTTGAAGGCTACCAAGCAAGCGCTTGGTTGAAAAGCCCCGCGGCGAATCTTTCTAACCGAAAGTGTGGCCAAGCGCTTGCTTGGGTGGCTAGTGCAGCATAAATTTCACTAATAACGACAAGCACTTGGGTAAACCAGCTGAGAACCAGCGTGCAATTGCAGGCTGGGCCGCTTGGCCTGAGGCATAAAGAGAGTTGGAGAGTACTTAGCGTGGATGATCAACAAGCGCAGGCTGTGATGCAGCAACTGGTGGCCAGCGGACAGATAACCGATCCGGACAGTGCACGCGGTAAGCTGCTGCAAACCGCAGCACACCTGTTTCGCAGCAAAGGCTACGAGCGCACTACGGTGCGTGATCTGGCCAGTGCCGTGGGCATTCAGTCCGGCAGCATCTTTCATCACTTCAAGAGTAAGGACGAGATCCTGCGTTCGGTGATGGAGGAAACCATCCGCTACAACACTGCGTTGATGCAGGCATCGCTGGCCGAAGCGACGGATCTGCGCGGCCGCGTGCTGGCGCTGATTCGCTGTGAGCTGCAATCGATCATGGGTGGCACCGGTGAGGCCATGGCCGTGTTGGTGTATGAATGGCGCTCGCTCTCGGAGCAAGGCCAGGCGTTTATTCTCGATTTGCGCGATACCTACGAGCAGCTTTGGTTACAGGTGCTGGACGAGGCGAAGGCAGCCGGTTACTTCAAGGCAGACCCGTTTATTCTGCGTCGCCTGCTGACGGGGGCGCTGAGTTGGACCACAACCTGGTTCCGTCCTGAAGGCCCCATGACCCTTGATCAACTGGCTGAAGAGGCCCTGTCGCTGGTACTGAAGGACGCTTAAGGAAATTCAGCTACGCTACATGGCCTATTGATAGTATTTTGGCGCCAAAGGATTGCGAGCGTTTCAGGTTACGGAAGATGTCGCTGCGTTTTGCTCTGAGGTTCGCTGCTTGGCCACGCTGTTACAAGTTTTGCTGCTCGGGTTGATGCTTTCTGCGGTATGCATTGCGCAGGCTGCGGAAGAAGTGCGAGTGGGGGCCTATCATTTCCCGCCCTATGTGATTAAACCGGAAAGTGAGCGCCCAGGTGGCCTGTTACCGGAGTTGTTGCAGGCGCTCAACCAATTGCAAAGCGACTACCGCTTTACCCTGGTTGCAACCTCGACCATGCGCCGCTATCGCGATCTGCAAAGCGGACGTTTCGACCTGATCCTGTTTGAGTCTCCGGCCTGGGGCTGGCAGAACACTGCGCATACCGCGCTGGATCTGCATATCGAAGATGCCGAAGTCTATGTTGCTCGTCTGCAACCCGGCCGTGATGAGCATTATTTCGACGAGTTCAAGGGCAAGCGGATGGCCCTGTATAGCGGCTATCACTACGGGTTCGCCGGGTTCAACCCAGATAAACCGTTTCTTACTGATGCATTTAGCGCGGTGCTGACTTACTCCCACGACAGCAACCTGATCATGCTGCTGCGCGGTCGTGCCGATGTGGCGGTGGTCACGCGTTCATATCTGCGTGCCTATCAGCAACGTTACCCGGAGCAGAGCAGTGCCTTGCTGGTGTCTCAGCGGGTTGACCAGGTTTACCAGCACCAGGCGCTGTTCCGACCGGAGTCGACGATGCAGCCGCCAGCTTTTGCCGAGCTGCTTAAACAACTTAATCGCGATAAACAGCTGGATAAACTGTTGAGACGCTATCACCTGCGTGACGCATCGATGCTGATAAATGACTGAAAATGCTCTGTTCGGTCAGATTTGCCTAGGGTAGGCTGCAGTATCCGAAAAATAGGGAAGTTGGCGTCAAATGGGGTTCTTCAAGCACGCGGTAAGTAAGTTCTTCGGCATGGGCTTGGCGTTGCTGCTGGCCGGGCCGCTTATGGCTGCACAGGATGTGCGTGTCGCCGCTGTGTATTTCCCGCCTTACGTGTTTAAAGCTGAACAGAGCCAGGCCACCGGTTTGCTTGATGAGCTGCTGGCAGCGTTGAACCAGATCCAAACGGATTATCGCTTTGTGATGGTGCCAACCTCGGTCAAGCGTCGCTTTCGTGACTTCGAGCAACAGCGTATTGACCTGGCGATTTTCGAGAACCCCGGTTGGGGCTGGCAGGACGTTCCGCATATAGCCCTGGATATGGGGCTCGAAGACTCCGAAGTGTTTGTCGCGCGCGTTGAACCAGGCCGCGATCAGGGGTATTTCGATTCGCTCGACGGCAAGCGTCTGGCGCTCTACCACGGCTATCACTATGCCTTTGCCGATTTCAATGCCGAGCCGAAACACCTGAGCAAGAACTTTAACGCCACCCTGACCCATTCCCACGAAAGCAACCTGCTGATGGTGCTGCACCAGCGAGCGGAAATTGCCCTGGTAACGCGCTCGTATATTGGCGACTTCCTTGAGCGCAACCGGCAATACGCCGGGCAGTTACTGATTTCCGAGCGCACTGATCAGCGCTATCGGCACCACGTGCTGTTACGTCCGCAAGCGCCAATTACGCCTGAGCAGTTTATGGCGTTCTATGAGGTACTGCGGAATAACGGTCAGCTGGAGAGAATTTTCAGCCGCTATCAGGTCGCCGTCATCCCACGCGTAACGGATAGCTCAATAGCAGCAGATGTAGCAAATTGACCGCACCATGCAGAGCGATGGCCAGGCTGATCCGCCCGCTGAAGTGGAAGATCAGCCCATAGCCCAGGCCAGCAATTCCGGCGACCACGGCAAATAATGGGCTGAAGGGCAGATGCACGACAGCGAACAGCAGCGTCGTCAGGCCAACTCCCGTAGCGGCACCGAGCCAGCTGACCAGTCGGCTCTGCAGCAAACCACGAAACAGCAATTCTTCGGCCAGCACGGCCACTCCCAGGTTGACCGCCAACCACAACCAGAGCCCGTCAGGCCATTTCGGCCGCCAGCCGACCAAACCCAGTGCCAATGCCAGCAGCGGTACAACGAGCAACGTCAGTGCGGTGGTGAGCCAGACGTTTTTGGACAGTGGTTTGCTTGGCGTTTTCTGCCCTAGCCACCAGGCCAGCAGCGTGACACCGACCAGCAACTTGTCCCAGGACAGGCGCAGCGCATAAGGCGCGGCATCGACGCTGAGTTGGCGTGGCGACCATAACGGTGTGGCGCTAAAGCCTGGGACGAGGTGTGCGGCAAAGGCAATGCAGGCCAGCAGGCTCAGTCCGGTCCACAGTGCTGGGTGTAGGTGCTTTTCGGCATACAACAACCATGCACCGAGTGCGGCTCCAGCGGCCAACCCCGCCAGGTGGATATGACCCAGGGCAAACCCACTTGCCAGGCACAGGGCGGGGAGCAGCAGGCGCAGATGCAGTGGCATGAAACATCCTTGTGAGGGGGTTAGCGCTGGTCAGCGTCCTTGGCTGCCTGTTCGCGTTCACGCTGGTGAATCTTTGTCAGCTGTTCTTCGCTCAAGGGCAGTGGTTTGGCGGTGCGCAGCAGCACCATCAAGCCGCCCACGATGGAGCCCAATACCAGAAGTATGAACAGCCAGATATACCAGGTCATAACACCATCCTTGCAGAGTTGAGCAGCCACCATAGCGCGCGGCAGTCGGTAATTAAACGGCAACAGCGTTTCGAAGGGAGGCGCGCAAGGCTCTGGCGTGCGGGGTTAAATGTGATGACTGTCACATGGCGGCAACTTGGCGCTGGTTGAATGGCGGCTTTCCAACGCACAGGGAGTCTGCCGATGACCACTGCCAGCGCGCTCACGCGCTTGCTAAAGCCGGTTTCGCCGTTGGCTGCGGACATGAGCATCGCCGATGTGGCTGATCGTCTGCTGACGCCGGAGCTCAAAGCTTTTCTCTCGCTGCCCATTGTAGATAGCGCCGGCCGGCCGCTGGGCCTGGTCAGTCGCACCACCTTGCAGGACATCTTTATGCAGCGCTTCGGTCGCGATTTGCGCGGCCGTCATGCGGTGCAGGAGGTGATGAATGCGGCACCGCTGGTGGTCAGCCTGGATACCAGCCTGGAGGATGCGGCCAAGCAGATCACCGGGCAGTTGCAGTACCCGATTACTGAGGACTTTATCCTTGTCGACGCCCAGGGCCTGTATCGCGGTCTGGGCACTGTGCTCGATCTGCTCAAGGCCATGGAGGCGCGCATCGCCCAGCGCAATTTGGTGCTGCGCAAGGCGCTTGTTGAGCTCAAGGAATCGCAGGCTCAACTGGTGCAGTCAGAAAAGATGGCATCCCTGGGGCAGATGGTCGCCGGCGTCGCCCACGAGCTGAATACCCCGCTGGGTTATGTGAAAAACAATGTGCAGCTACTGCGCGAACTGAGTGCGCCGCTGTTTGAACTGGCCGAGGCGCAGGCTGCTCTGGGCGATTGCCTGAACGATCCGACCTGTGATGAGGCGCGCCTGGCCATGGCCCTGGAGGTTGCCGCCGAAGCCCGCACCAAGGCTGCTCCGGAACTGCTGTTGGAGGACTTTACTCAGCTGTTCAGCGACACCCTCTATGGCCTGGAGCAGATTGCCGAACTGGTGGTCGGGCTGAAGGATTTCGCCCGTCTGGACCGCGCCATGAGCGAGGAGGTTGACCTCAATGAGTGCATCCGCAGCGCCCTGGTGATTGCCCGTAACGGCATCAAGGACAAGGCCGAAACCATCCTGCAGCTTGGCGAGTTGCCGCGCATTCCCTGTGCGCCGTCGCAGATCAACCAGGTGCTGCTCAACCTGCTCAACAACGCCGCCCAGGCCATCGACGGCTTCGGTCAGATCCTGGTGAAAACCTGGGCCGACGACAGTGCCGTGTGCATTTCCGTGCAGGATTCCGGGCGTGGCATGCCACCTGAAGTGCTGGCGCGCATCTTCGATCCGTTCTTTACCACCAAACCGGTGGGCCAGGGCACCGGTCTGGGGCTATCAATCAGCTACAAGATCATCCAGGACCACGGCGGGCAGATCCGCGCAGCGTCCGAGCCTGGGCGCGGTACGCGCTTTCTGATCCGCCTGCCGCGCCCGCAGGCGCTGCCACTACAACGGAGTGCCTGATATGAGTGAGCCGATTCGTATTCTGTTTGTTGATGATGAAGAGCGCATTCTGCGCAGCCTGGCCCTGCAGTTTCGCCGCGAGTATGAGGTGCTGACCGAGAGCGACCCGCGCTGTGCTTTGGAGCGGCTGAAAAACGAGCGTGTGCAAATTATTGTCAGTGACCAGCGCATGCCGCAGATGAGCGGTGCCGAACTGCTGGCCCAAGCGCGTGAGATTGCCCCCGATACCCTGCGCATTCTGCTGACCGGCTACTCAGACCTGGATGCCGCCGTGGAGGCGCTTAATAGGGGCGGTATCTTCCGTTACCTGACCAAGCCCTGGGATCAGCAGGAAATGGCCTTCACCCTGCGCCAGGCAGCGCAGATTGCTGCACGCCAGTTGCAGGCACCGAAAGTCTCGGCAGTCACACCGCAGGCGGCGCTCAATGTGCTGCTCCTGGATGAGGATGCGTCGACTCTGGATGTGGTGGCCGAGTTCTGCGTGGCCGGCGGTCATCGCCTGCTGCGCGCGGCTTCGCTGAGCGACGCCGTGATGCTGCTTAACAGCCAGCCGATTGATCTGCTGGTCAGTGACCTGCAAGTGGCTGGGGAAGACACTGCACCACTGTTGAAAAGCCTAGCCCAGGCCCATCCACGTCTGCTCAGCCTGGTGGTTACGCCGTTCTGCGATACCCAGGCGCTGCTCAAATTGATCAACGAAGCGCAGATTTTCCGTTACCTGCCCAAGCCGATTCGTCGCGGGCTGTTCGACAAGGGCTTGTTGGCAGCGGCCGAACAGGCGCAGATCTGGCGCGCGCAGCCGGCGCAGGTCGTCACCCGCCTGGCGCAGCAGCCGCGTGAAGAGCGGGATCGGGAGAAGGTTGGCAGTTTGCTCGGCATGCTCGGGCGTTTGCGTGAACGCCTGATTGCCTGAATGAATCCCGCTGCTGCGCCATTTGCGACATAGCAGCGGGGTTGGTAGCCGCCTTTAGCGGCGTACTTGCTTAAGGGTTTCGGCGATCAGGAAGGCCAGCTCCAGCGACTGGTCGGCGTTCATCCGTGGGTCGCAGTGGGTGTGGTAGCGGTCCGACAGGCCGTCTTCGGTGATCGGCCGCGCACCGCCGATGCATTCGGTGACGTTCTGCCCGGTCATCTCGATATGGATACCACCTGCGTAGCTGCCCTCGGCCTGGTGCACGGCGAAGAACTGCTTCACTTCGGCGAGGATCTGCGCAAAGTCGCGGGTTTTGTAGCCGCTGCTGGCCTTGATGGTGTTGCCGTGCATCGGGTCACTGCTCCACAGCACCTGGCGGCCTTCGCGCTGTACGGTCTGGATCAGGCGCGGCAGGCCGGCTTCGACCTTGTCGGCGCCCATGCGCACGATCAGGTTGAGGCGGCCGGGATCGTTGTCCGGGTTAAGGATGTCGATCAGGCGGATCAGGTCTTCGCTGTCCATGCTCGGGCCGACTTTCACCCCAATCGGGTTGCCGACGCCACGCAGGAACTCGACATGCGCGCCATCCAGCTGACGGGTACGGTCGCCGATCCACAGCATATGCGCCGAGCAGTCGTACCAGCCGCCGGTAAGGCTGTCCTTGCGCACAAAGGCTTGCTCGTAGTTCAGCAACAGCGCTTCGTGGGCGGTGAAGAAACTGGTTTCACGCACTTGCGCCGCGCCGTCCATGCCGCAGGCGCGCATAAAGGCCAGGGTTTCGTCGATACGGTCGGCCAATGCGCTGTATTTCTCGCCCAGCGCCGAGTTGGCGATAAAGTCGAGGTTCCACTGGTGCACCTGGTGCAGGTCGGCGAAGCCGCCCTGGGCAAAGGCGCGCAACAGATTCAGCGATGCAGTGGACTGGTGGTAGGCCTGCAGCAGGCGCTCCGGGTCTGGCACGCGGCTGGCCGAGTCAAAACCGATACCGTTGACGATATCGCCGCGGTAGGCGGGCAGGGTCACCCCGTCGATGGTTTCATCATTGGCCGAGCGCGGCTTGGCGAACTGGCCGGCCATGCGCCCGACTTTGACCACCGGGCAACCGGCGGCGAAGGTCATGACGATGGCCATCTGCAGCAGCACCTTGAAGGTGTCGCGGATTTTCGCCGCGCTGAACTCGGCAAAGCTCTCGGCGCAATCGCCACCCTGCAGGAGAAACGCGCGACCCTGGGTCACCTCAGCAAACTGGCGGCGCAGTTCACGGGCTTCACCGGCAAACACCAGCGGCGGATAACCGGCCAGGGTCTGCTCGACCTGGGCCAGTTGCGCGGCGTTCGGGTACTGCGGTTGTTGCTGGATCGGCTTGGCTCTCCAGCTTTCAGGGCTCCAGGGTTGCGACATTGCGGCTCTCGGCTTAAGTCAATTTAGGCGGACGGGCATGGTAACCGATAAGCCATGACCGGCAAGCCGATAGGCGCGATAGAGCCGCTGCATGATGACGTACGGCTCAGGCCGTGACGGGTTTGAAACCTGCTGCTGGCGCTGTGCGCGGCGCAACGTCACGCCCCGGCAGAAAGCTGCCAAAGCCTGGCTGCTTGCCCAGCGCCTCAGGAAACTCGCTGCCGCGGCGGTAGGCGATGCGGCCGTTGATCAGGGTGGCATCCACCGCCGCGTCATTGCGTTTGACCACGCGCTCCAGGCCCAGCACTTCCATTGGCGCTTCATGGATCTCGTCCAGCTCATCGGTCAGCCCGGCCGGGTTGACGATCACCAGGTCGGCACGGTCGCCAACGCGGATAGTGCCGGCGTCGACGCCAATAAAGTCCGCCAGCTCGCCGCTCAGGCGGTGGATGGCGCGGCCCATGTCCATAAAGGGCGTGCCGGTCAGTTCGGCGTCACGCACGTATTTAAGAAAGCGCAGCGGGAAGTTGTACTGGGCGATGGAACGCAGGTGCGCGCCAGAGTCGGCAAAGCCCGGCTGGGTCCAGGGGCTGGACAACAGCTTGTGCATCACCGGCAGGCGCTGGTTGCCGTAGCAGGTGGTCCACTTCAGCGCTTCGCGGTACTGGCAGGCCAGCTCGAAGTAGGCGTCCACCGGGTCCAGGCCACGGGCGGCGCCGAGTTGCTTGAAGTTCTGGCCAATCAGGCTGGCGTCCGGGCATTCGGTTACCCAGCAGTCAGAAAAGTCGCGGTGCCACAGGCCCTTGGTCAGGACGGCCTTGACCTGCTTCTTGAACAGGGCGCGGAACTCCGGCTCCAGCACCTTGGCGTACAGCTCGTCCGGGTCTTTGATATTGCGCAGGATCTCGCCCGCGCCGAACTCCTCGAAGGCATTCACGTTAAGCCCTTCCAGGCGCAGGGTGAACGGCGCCGGCAGGGTTTGCCAGCGGAAGTGGCCGCGCAGCACGCGGTTGGCCAGCCAGCCTGAGAGACGGGTGAAGCGGTGCAGCAGCGGCTGTGATTTCAGGTCCAGGGCGGTGAGCATCGAGCACTTCAGCGGTTTTCTAAACCAGCCATGGGCCTGATAGAGGAAGGCGAACACGTTGACCTTGGTCACTGCATCCGGCGCGCCCTGGAGCACCGCACCACGCCGGCGTAGCACGGCGAAAAGGCGGGAGAATTCCGTCCAGCTGGCGAAGGTCGAGGGCAGAGGACTGGACCAGGCGCGGTCGCCGTCCATCTTGTCCAGTTTGGTGGTCATCACCGACAGGCCGATGCAGCCGGCGTCCAGCGCCTCTTCCAGCAGTTGCTCCATGCGTGCAAGTTCGGCTTCGCTCGGTTTGACCTTGCTGGTGGCGCGCTCCAGGCCCATTACCGCCACGCGCAGTTCGGAGTGGCCAAGGAAGGAGCTGACATTCGGTCCCAGCGGCTGCTGGTCATAGAACGCGCGGTAGCCGGCGGCGTCGCGCCAGGTCTTTTTCTCTTTAAGAATCGGCAGTACGTATTCACGCGGCACCGCCTCTACGCGGGTGAACAGGTCCGAGCAGTCCTCGGCATCGGCCAGCACCATGCTGATCGAGCAGGAGCCGATGGTCACGCTGGTCACGCCGTGGCGCACCGACTCCTTTAATGCGGGGGCGGCGATCACTTCGGCGTCGTAGTGCGAGTGGATTTCCAGAAAGCCCGGCGTTACCCACTTGCCTGAAGCATCCAGCACCTCGGGGCAGCCGCTTTCATCCAGCGGGCTGAGGCTCAGCACATCAATGCGTCCGTCCTTGATGCCGATATGCCGCAGCTGCCCAGGCTGGTTGCTGCCGTCGAAGTACAGGCCGTTCTTGATGATGATGTCGTGGCTCATAGCAGACTCCAGGGCGCTAACAGCAGGCAGCCGGTGACCAGCAGCAACAGGTAAATGGCAAGGCGGAAGTGTTGTTCGTTGAAGCGCTGGTGCAGGCGTTCGCCCAGCCACACACCGATCAGCAGCAAGGGCGCGTAACTGGCGACTTGCGGCAGGGCGGGCAGCAGGCGGCCGTCGAGCAGAAAGGCCAGCGTCAACAGGCTGTTGAGGGTGAACCACACCGTAACCAGGGTGGCGCGCAGGCGCGCCTTGTCCAGTTGCGTGCCGGCCAGGGCGAATACCAGCAGCGGCCCGCCGGAGGCGAACAGGCCGTGACTGACGCCTGCGCACAGGCTGAGCAGGCGGCTAAGCCACATGGGCCGCACGGGCTGCACGGCTGCGTGACGCAGGCGCCACAGCTCGCGGGCGGCAAACCACAGCACCAACGCGCCAAACAGGCGCTTGGCCAGGGCGGCGTCGAGGAAGGGCAGCAGGGCATAGCCGATAACCGTGCCAAGCAGCATGCCGGGCAGGATCATGCCTAGCAGCAGACGGCGGTCGATCATCTGCCGATGCTTCCAGACCAGGTAGCCGGTCATGCAGATATTTAGCGGCACCAGCACCGGCAGTAGCTGGTCGATGGGCAGCAGCAACGCGCCGAGGGATAGGGCGATGACGATGCTGCCGAAGCCGGTGATTGCCTCCAGGGTGTACGCCAGCAGGATAAAACCCGCCAGGGCCAGCCAGATAACCTCCATCAGCCCATCTCCCCGGCGAAGCGTGCACTCATCTTGCGGTAGTAGAAACCGGGGGCGATGCGCCAGAGCAGGCTGGCCAACCAGCTGCCACGGTCGGGGAACAGGCGCTCGCGGCCTTGCTTCTGCGCCTGAAGAATCTGCGCGGCCATCCAGTCGGCACCACGTACCTGGCCGATGGTCGAGCGGCCGTGCTGCGCCTGCTTGCCATCGCCGCCGAGGGCGTTCTGTTCGATGGGCGTGTCGAGAAAGCTCGGGTACACCAGCAGTATGCGGATGCCGTCGCGGGCGGCCTCGGCGCGCAGCACTTCGAAGAACTGGCCGAGGGCGCTTTTCGCTGCGCAATAACCGGCGCGACCCAGCACCGGCATCCAGCCCGCCATGGAGCCGATGGCAATGATCTGCCCACGGCTCTGGCGCAGCAACGGCAGGGCGCTCAGGGTCAGCTCTACGGGAGCCTGATAGTCGACGGCCATGACTTTGCGCAGCACCGCTGGGTCTGTCTGCATGGCCGGCGAGCGGTGGGTGATGCCGGCGTTGTTGATCAGCACATCGAGGCCGCCGAAGCGCTCGTTGCAGGTTTGCAGCAATTGCTGATGCAGGTGCGGGTCGGTGATATCGCCGGGCAGCCCGATTACCCGCTCGGCACCCAGTTCATTCACCCGCGCGGTCAGGCCGTCTGCATTGATATCGGTGAGCAGCAGGTTGCAGCCTTGGCCGTGATAGGCGCGCGAAAGTTCCCAGCCGAGGCCGCTGGCGGCCCCGGTGATCATTACGGTGTGCATTATTTTTCTCCAGCGTTAGCCAGGGCCGCCGCTGCCAACGGCAGGCTTGCGGGTGGTCTGCGCGACCAGATATATGCCAGCGTCAGGCCGCTGACCAAGTGCCAGCAGCCCCAGAATGCGGCGATCAGCAGCATGCCGCTGGCCTGCGGGAAGAAGGTGAAGATGATCACCAGGCCCAGGGCCGAGTTCTGGATACCGACTTCCAGGGTGATCGCCCGGCGATCTGCTGCCGGCAGCCCGGATAGCCGCGCGCAGCCGTAACCCACCGCCAAAGCCAGGGCGTTGTGCGCCACCACCAGCCAGAAGAACAGATGGAAGTGCGCGATGAACTGGTCGAAGTTGCGGCTAAAGGCCAGGGTGACGAAGGCCAGCATCACCAGTAGGGCAAAGATCCGTAGCGGCTTTTCCACCTTGAGTGACAGGCTGGGAAAACGCCGGCCGATCCACATGCCGGCGATCAACGGCAGGCCCAGTACCAGCAGCACCAGCAGTAGCAGGCTGATGGGGTCCATGGCGATTTCGGTCAGCAATGGGCGGGTCAGCGGATTAAGCCAGGCATAAAAACCGAAGTTCAGCGGCGTCAGCACACTGGCGGCGAGGCTGGATACCGCAGTCATGCTCACCGATACCGCGACGTTGCCACGGGCCATCCAGGTCATGATGTTGGAGAAGCTGCCGCCGGGGCAGGCGGCTACTAGCATCATGCCCAGGGCCAGCATCGGCTCGATGCGCAGCGCCCAGCAGGCCAGGCAGGTCAGCGCCGGCAGCAGGACAAATTGCGCGAACAGGCCGATCAGCGGCGCCTTGGGCTCGCGGACGATGCGTTTGAAGTCATCCAGGCGCAGTTCCAGCGAGACGCCAAACATCATCACCGCGACGATGACGTTGATCAGCACCAGGCTGCTGGGGTCGAACTGGATATTCACCGGCTCCATTACAGGCTTCCTTCAGCAGTGCGGCTGGCGGTAGCGGGCAGCGTAGCCAGGCCGGCGCGCAGGCTATTGCTGTGCTGCGCGATGCTCTGACGATAGCTGTCCTTGTGCACGTAGTAGGCCATGCGCTCCAGTTGCAGGTATTGGTAGCCGCCGTCGAGGCGCATGCTCGCCCGCTCGCGTTTGAGCGCCTGAAAGTCCCTGGCCGCCTGGCTGCCAGCTTGCAGGCCCTTTATATACAGCGCCACCAGCTCGGCCTGCTCGTCGCGGCCCTGCCAGCCTAGACCCGAGGCTTCGACCATGCCCAGCATAAACAGATCGTCGTACTCGGGATGGAACACATTCAGGTACAGCTGCGGCGCCCCGGCGCTACTCGGCCAGTTGAGGTGCGCGCGGTCGATAAAGGGGTAGTCGAGCTTGTAACCGGTGCCTTGCAGAATCAGGTCGTACTCGGCCTGCTCGCCATCGCTGAAGGTCACTTGCATGCCATCGACCTTGGCCACATCGCGGCGCGCCTGGATATCGCCATGGCCGAGGTAATGCAGTACCAGGGAGTTCATCACCGGGTGTGACTCGTAGAGCTTGTAGTCCGGGTCGGGCAGGCCGTACTGCGATGGCTTGCCGACCAGGGCGCGAATCAACAGGCCGTCGAGAAACTGCTTGAGCGGGCGCGGCAGTTTGATTGCGCCGCCGAGGGTATCGGTCGGTCGGCCCAGGGTGAATTTGGGCAGGAAGTAATAGCCGCGGCGCACCGACAGGTCCACCGAGGCGGCGCGGTGCACGGCGTCCACGGCGATATCGCAAGCCGAGTTGCCGCAGCCGATCACCAGTACGCGCTTGCCGTCGAACACCGCCGCCGAGCGGTAGTCGCTGGAGTGCATCAGCTCACCCGTAAACGCGCCCGGCAGTGCCGGCTGATTGGGCGTGTGCAGGGTGCCGTTGGCCATCAGTACGCCGTCGACCAGCCATTCACGCTGCACGCCGTCCTGCTCGCTGATCAGCTTCCAGCCTTTGTCCAGGCGCTGGATTGCCACCACACGGGTATTGAACTGGTAATGCGCATACAGACCGAAGTGCTCGGCGTAGTCGCGGAAGTAGCGGCGCATTTCACTGTGATGCGGGTAGGGAGCCACCTCGGCGCGCATCGGGAATTCGCTGAACTGAGTGGTGCCCTTGGAGGAAATCAGGTGCGCCGAGTCGTACATGGTGCTGTGCGGGTTATCGATGTCCCACAGGCCGCCGACATCCGCGTGCAGTTCGAAACCGACAAAGTCGATGCCGTGCTTGTGCAGTTGACGTGCTGTACACAGCCCCATGGGGCCGGCACCGATAATGGCGTACATGGCAAACCTCGATATTTGTTTTTATTGTTGTAGCCGCATAACGACGAACTCGGCGCTCCCGACTGCGGCAAATTATCGCGTGACCGGGGGAGGGTGCCTCAATGACAATTAGCGCCTTTCCTCTGGCCGAAATGGTCGGGGATGTCACGGTGGAGTGTGCGGGATGCCAGGTTTACCTCCGGTTGGGCAGATGCCGGACCCGCTGTTGATCGCTGAAGTGCACGATGCCTTCGGCGTTATTCAGGTGGTCGAAATGGGCGCGTACCGCTTTCTCGAATTTGGTGAGGCGATCGAGCAAAGCTGCGTGTATATGCCGGACCCCAGCTGGCTGGAGTACGACTACACCCGCGCTATGCTGCTTGGCGCGTTGTGCCATGAGCAGCCGGAAAGCGCGCTGTTTTTGGGCCTCGGTGCTGGCAATCTGACCCAGGCTTGCTTGAAGTTTCTGCCGCTGGAAGATGTCGAGGTGATTGAGCTGCGCGCCGATGTGCCGCGCTTGGCCATGGAGCACATGGGGCTGACCGATGATCCGCGCCTGACCATTCGTATCGGCGATGCGTTGGAACTGCTGGAAAGCGCGGAAAAGACTGACCTGCTGTTTGTCGACCTGTACACCGACCATGGTCCGGCGACTGGGCATCTGGCCTGGCGTTTTCTGGAAAACTGCCAGAAGCAGCTCAATCCCGGTGGTTGGCTGATTATCAACCAGTGGGCTGGCAACGACGGTAAGCCGCTTGGCGCGCCGCTGCTGCGTGGTCTTTACCATCGGCATTACTGGGAGTGCCCGGTGAAGGAGGGCAATGTGGTGCTGCTGGTGCCGGCCGATCTTGAGCAGGAAATCGACTTCGACGAACTGCGCCGCCGTGATGCGCTATTGGCGCCGCAGTTCGGTTATTCGCTGGAGTCGTTGATTAAAGCGGTGCGCCCGGCGACCTGATCAGGCTGCCGGACTGCATCGACTCAGCGTCCTTTAAAATCGCCCGGCCGCCTTTCCAGCATGGCCCGCACACCTTCCTGCGCATCTTCGCTGGCCATCAGGCGGGTCACGGTCGGGTGCAGGCTGGCGGCTGCGGCAGCCGGGCCTTCGACCACAGCCTGACGCGCTGAGGCCAGGGTGGCCTGCACGCCCAGCGGCGCTTGCGCGGCAATGCGCTCAGCTAGCCACAGAGCCTTGGGCAGCAGCTCCTCACTGGCCACCACCTGCTGGATCAGTCCCAGGCGATAGGCTTCGTGGGCATCGAACTCATCGCCGGTCAGCAGCCAGCGCATGGCGTTGCCCCAGCCTGCGCTCTGATGCATGCGCAGGGTCGCGCCGCCGAAGGGGAAGATGCCGCGTTGCACCTCCATCTGCGCAAAGCGGGTGTTGCTGGCGCACAGGTTGATATCCGAGGCCAGCATCAGTTCGATACCGATGGTGTAGCAGTAGCCTTGCGCGGCGACGATCACCGGTTTGCTCACTCGCGGCCCGCCAAATACGCCCCAGGGGTCGCAACCGCCTTCAGGAATCTTCCAGCCGGCGGCGAACTGCGCCGCCACATTGGCCAGGTCCAGCCCGGCGGTAAAGTGTTCACCATGGGCAAACACCAGCGCCACCCGCGCCTCGCTGTCGCGTTCGAACTCACCATAGGCCAGGCACATGTCATCCAGCATGGGCATATCGAAAGCGTTGCGTTTGCTCGCTCGGTCCAGGCCGATCAACATGATCTGGCCGCGTTTTTCACGGCTGACGCGGCCGCTGGTGCTTTGGGTCATGGCGGGGAGTCCTTTTGCGCAGGTTAGTGATGGGGCTGAAGCCGTTACAGCATGGCAGCTGCAGGCTATCAGAGGATGGCTGTATGGCACGCTATAGGCATTATTTATGCCTTTTTATGAATGCCGTATGGAAAAACAGGCACATCGGCCAGGTTTTCCGGTATAGTGCGCGCCGGTCAATTCTTGGCCACGTTCAGGTAGTACAACTCGCCCGAAGGTTTACTTTGGCAGTTAGTCCCTTTTGCGGACTATCCTTGACGATTCATTTATCACACGTTTTCGCAAATCCCCGCCGACATGGCTGCCAGGGTGACTCTCGGGTCTTACACGGCATGCGCAGCTTTGGAACATGGGTCTTTGCGGATGCACTAGAGGCAGACCCATGACCCAGGAAACCGGCGGCTTCGCCGCTCTCGATCTACATCCCAATGTTCTCGCTGCTGTAATTGCCACTGGCTATGAAGAGCCTTCGGCTATTCAGATTCAAGCGATTCCAGTCATTCTCGCCGGCCACGACATGATCGGCCAGGCGCAGACAGGTACCGGTAAAACCGCTGCTTTCGCTCTGCCAATCCTCAGCCGCATCGACCCGACCAAGCGTCAGCCACAAGCGCTGATCCTGGCGCCGACTCGTGAACTGGCGCTGCAGGTTGCGACTGCGTTTGAAACTTACTCCAAGCAAATGCCGGGTGTCAGTGTTATCGCCGTATACGGCGGTGCGCCGATGGGCCCGCAGCTCAAGGCCATCCGCAATGGCGCACAGATTGTTGTGGCCACTCCGGGTCGTCTGGTTGACCACCTGCGTCGCGACGAGAAAGTCCTGTCGACCATTCAGCACCTGGTCCTCGACGAAGCCGACGAGATGCTCAAACTGGGCTTTATGGATGACCTCGAAGTCATCTTCAAGGCCATGCCGGAAAGCCGTCAGAGCGTGCTGTTCTCCGCCACTCTGCCGCACTCGATCCGCGCCATCGCCGAAAAGCACCTGCGTGACCCCAAGCACGTCAAGATCGAAACCAAAACCCAGACCGTAACTGCCATCGAGCAGGTGCATCTGATGGTCCACGCTGATCAGAAGCACGCCGCCGTACTGCGTCTGCTGGAAGTCGAAGAGTTCGACGCGCTGATCGGTTTCGTTCGTACCAAGCAAGCCACCCTGGATCTGGCCGCTGCGCTGGAAGCCAAGGGCTACAAGGCTGCTGCACTCAACGGCGACATCGCGCAGAACCAGCGTGAGCGCGTGATCGACTCGCTGAAAGATGGTCGTCTGGACATCGTTATCGCCACCGACGTTGCCGCTCGCGGCCTCGACGTGCCGCGTATTACCCACGTTATGAACGTGGACATGCCATACGACCCTGAGTCCTATGTACACCGTATTGGCCGTACCGGCCGTGCTGGCCGTACCGGTCGCGCGCTGCTGCTGGTCACCCCGCGTGAGCGCCGCATGCTGCAGGTGATCGAGCGTGTAACCGGGCAAAAGGTCGGTGAAGTTAAGTTGCCGGACGCCCAGCAGGTGTTGGACGCCCGCATCAAGAAGCTGACTAACAGCCTGGCTCCCCTGGTGGCTGATGCTGAAGCCAGCCACGGTGAGCTGCTGGATCGCTTGACTGCCGACATCGGTTGCAGCCCGCGTGCCCTGGCCGCAGCCCTGCTGCGCAAGGCCACCAACGGCCAGGCGCTGACCCTGGCTGAAGTTCAGCGTGACCAGCCGCTGGTGCCAAACAGCAGTGGCCCACGTGAGCGTAGCGAGCGCGGTGACCGTCCTGAGCGTCCTGATCGCGAAGGCAGCCGTGAACGTCGTGCGCCGGTGCCATTGGCCGAAGGCCGTGCCCGTTGCCGTACCGCCCTGGGCGCACGCGATGGTATCGCGGCGAAGAACCTGCTCGGCGCCATCCTCAATGAAGGCGGTCTGGCCCGTGAAGACATCGGCCGCATTCAGGTGCGCGAGAGCTTTAGTCTGGTCGAGCTGCCGGAAGAAGGCCTTGATCGTTTGTTGGGTAAGTTGAAAGACACCCGCGTCGGCGGCAAGCCGTTGAAGCTGCGTCGTTATCGCGAAGATTGATACTTCGCTGAATAAAAAAGCCCCGCTCAATGCGGGGCTTTTTTATGGCTGTAACTCTGTGGGCATAGGGCTTAGGTGAAGCTGTAGATATCCATCCCCAGTGCGCCCAGGGTAAAGCCGCTGTGCTCGACCTTGAATTGCCCGCCAGCGCCTGCGGCGAAGAATAGTGGCAGCAGGTGTTCGTCGCTGGGGTGATTGCGTGCGGCGTGCGGGGCCTGCCGGCGATAGTCGTCGAGGGCGGCGTTGTCTTGCTCGGTCAGTTTGTTCACCACCCAGTCGCGGAAGGCTTGCGCCCAGGGTTCGATTTGTTCCGGCCCCGCGTGCCAGTTCAGTTCGCCCAGGTTGTGGGTGATGCTACCGGAGCCGATCAACAGTACGCCCTGTGCGCGCAGGCTGGTCAGAGCCTGGCCGACCTGGCGTTGCAGGGCTGGGCCTTGCTGGCTAGGTAGCGAGACCTGCACCACGGGTATATCGGCTTGCGGGTACATCAACGACAGCGGTACCCAGGCGCCGTGATCCAGCGGCCGCTCAGCGTTGAGCTGTGCTGGCAAGTTGGCTGCGGCCAGCAGTTGGATTATTTCCGCCGCCAGCGTTGGGTTGCCAGGCGCTGGGTATTGCACTTGGTAGAGCTCGGCAGGAAAACCGCCAAAGTCATGCCAGGTTCGCGGTTGCGCCGCACTGCCTAATTGCAGCTCGCGGCTTTCCCAGTGCGCAGAAACCACCACGATAGCGCGTGGTTTGGGCAGTTGGTTGGCCAGGTGGGCTAGGGCAGGACCACTGGCGCCGGGTTGCAGGGCCAGCATGGGTGAGCCGTGGGAGATAAACAGGCTGGGCAATGACATGACAGACTCCTGATGGATTACTTGCATTTTCTATCAGCCAATCTGTGCATAAAAGCGTAAAAGCCTGGGTATTTTTATCGTTTTAATAGATGGGTTTATACGAGCTGAATTATTTGGCCTTATTGGCTGTGTTACGGCAGGATCTTTGGCTGATTATCTACTGGAGGCGCTATGCACGCAGAATTCTGGCAGGCCCGTTGGGCGCGCAGTGAAATCGGCTTTCATCTACCTGAGGTCAATCCATATCTGCAGCAGTACTGGCCGGCGCTGGGTTTGCCGGAGGGGGCACGGGTGCTGGTGCCGCTGTGTGGCAAGAGCCTGGACCTGGCTTGGTTGGCGGGGCAGGGCTATCAAGTCGTTGGTATTGAGCTGGCGCAGCGTGCAGTGGAGGACTTCTTCGCCGAGCATAAGCTGCAGCCTGAGGTCAGTGAGGTCGGCGCTTTCAGGCTGTATCGGGCTGGCGCTGTGGAGATCTACTGCGGTGATTTCTTTGCCCTGACGGCGCAGCAGCTTGCCGGTTGCAGTGCGCTGTATGACCGTGCTGCACTGATTGCATTGCCGCCAGAAATGCGCGCGCGTTATGTAGCACACCTATCGCAGCTGCTACCCAGCGGTTGCCAGGGGTTACTGGTGAGCCTGGACTATGACCAGACGCGTATGGACGGACCGCCCTTCGCGGTGGCGGATGACGAAGTGCAGCGGCTGTTTACGCCTGATTGGCAGTTAGAGGAACTTTCGTGCGGTGATGTGCTGGGCGATAACTGGAAGTTTTTAAAGCGCGGCCTTGAGCGCCTGGATGAGCGGGTCTATCAGCTGCGTAAAGACTGAATCACAGCCACAAAAAAGGGCGACTCAAGAGTCGCCCTTTTGGCTTTTGCTACTTAGCCGCGCTGACGCAGGGCTTCGATACGCACTTCCAGTGGTGGGTGGGTCATCAGCAGGCCAGCCAGGCCGTTTTTCAGCCCACCATTGATGCCGAAAGCAGTCAGGCTGCTTGGCATGGTCACAGGCACTTCCTGTTCGGCGCGCAGGCGCTGCAGGGCGGCGATCATCGCGCCAGTACCGGCCAGGCGTGCACCGGCTTCGTCGGCTTTGAATTCGCGCTTACGCGAGAACCACATAACGATGATGCTGGCCAGGATGCCCAGAACCAGCTCGGCGAAGATGGTGGCAACGAAGTAGCCGATGCCTGGGCCGTCTTCGTTCTTCAGAATCACCTTGTCGACAAAGTTGCCGAAGATCCGTGCGAAGAACATCACGAAGGTGTTCACCACGCCCTGGATCAGCGCCAGGGTAACCATGTCACCGTTGGCCACGTGGCCGATTTCGTGGGCCAGTACGGCACGCACTTCATCAGGCGAGAAACGCTCCAGCAGGCCCTGGCTGACGGCTACCAGGGCGTCGTTCTTGTTCCAGCCAGTGGCGAAGGCGTTGGACTCATAAGCCGGGAAGATACCCACTTCCGGCATCTTGATCCCGGCTTCGCGGGACAGTTCTTCCACGGTCTGCAGCAGCCATTGTTCGTGACGGGTGCGTGGCTGGGTGATGATTTCGGTTTTGGTGCTCATCTTCGCCATCCACTTGGACAGGAACAGCGAAACCAGCGAACCGGCGAAACCGAACACGGCGCAGAAAACCAGCAGGCTGCCATAGTTCTGGCCGGTAAAGCGGTCGACCCCGAGCAACTTCAGGGTGATGCTGGCGATGATCAACACCGCAATGTTGGTGGCCAGGAACAGCATAATGCGCATCATGGTGTATTGAGACTCCTCACGGGGAAAGATCTATCAGGCCGCTGAAAACCCTGTTTTGGCTGCTTAGCCTAGTTTTCAACGGCCACTATTGGTTATGACGGCTATATAAGGGCGCACCCCCAGGCACTTCAACCTGGCGACTATTTCAAACTATGTCGTTTGCGCCGTTCAGGTTGGATTCGAATAGCAGGCGGGTGAGGCGGGCGACGCGTTCGCCATGGCGCTGGCTCAGTGCTTCGCGCAGCTGAAAGGCCAGGGTGACATGTACGCGGCGCACGCTGGGCGGTAATGCATCGCCCTCGCGCAGGGCATGAGGCACACCGCGAGTCAGGCGTAGAAAGCCTTTCTCGCTGAGTACGGCTTGATCCAGGGCGTCGTAACCGATGGTTGAGTCGAAGCGGATATAACCTTCCTCGGCCAGCCATAACAGGGCGCCCAGACAGCTTTGATGACGTGGTGTGGGCAGGCCGAATTCGTCCGGCTCTTCGCGGCCGATCAGGTCTTCAACATACAGCGCGACTTTGCTGGGGAACGCCTGGTACAGGGTCAACATGCCGGCGGCGGCATCTTTGTAGAAGTCGTCGATCTGCAGGTCCATGCTTAAAGCACTCTGGCAATGAAGGTGGTGGGTAACCAGGGCAGCAGGCGGCCAATCAATGCCCAGGGCCAGCCGGGGACGTAAGCGCTGCTAGTGCGTTTTTCAATATGGCGGGCGATAAGTGCGGCGCCGCGTTCAACGTCGATCAGAAAAGGGCGCGGGCCGATGCCCTGATTGATCGGTGTATCGATGTAGCCCGGCAGGATCAGAGTGGTATCTAGAGCTGTGCGGTACAGCTCCAGCTCCAGGGACTCCATGTAGCTGATCAGTCCGGCTTTGCTGGCTGAATAACCCGCAGAAGCCGGCAAGCCGCGCTTGCCAGCCACCGAGGCGATCGCTACCAGGTGGCCGTGACCCTGTTCAAGGAACAGCTGAGCGGCCCCATCCAGGCAGGCGATGGCGCCTAGTAGGTTGGTTTCCAGCGTTTGCCGGTAGCGATCAAAACGTCCGGTTCCTGCCTTGCCGGCGAGGCCGATGCCGGCATTGGCAATGATCCCGTCGAGCCCGCCGAGCGCATTGGCGGCCAGGCATACGGCATCCTGGCAGGCCGCGTAATCCGTTACATCCAATGGTAATACCACCACCTTGCAGTGAAAGCGCGCCTGCAGTTCGGCGGCCAGCAGGTGCAGGCTGTCTTCACGGCGTGCCGCCAAGGCCAGGTCATAGCCTCGGCTGGCCAGCTCACGGGCCAGGGCGGCACCGATGCCAGAACTGGCACCGGTCAGCAGATAGCGTTTGCCCTGGCTCATGGCTTGCTCCGATTACTGTTGGTAAGTCTTGAGGAAGCTGCCGATACGGCCGATGGCCATTTCCAGCTCATCCACACGCGGCAGGGTGACCACGCGGAAGTGATCCGGCCACGGCCAGTTGAAGGCGGTGCCCTGAACGATCAGCAGTTTTTCCGAGAGCAGCAGGTCGAGCACAAACTTTTCGTCGTTGTGGATCGGGCAGACTTTTGGGTCAATCTTCGGGAAGGCATACAGCGCGCCCATCGGCTTGACGCAGCTGACCCCAGGGATGTCGTTGAGCAGTTCCCAGGTGCGGTTGCGCTGCTCCAGCAAACGGCCTTGCGGCAGCACCAGATCATTGATGCTCTGGTAGCCGCCCAGTGCGGTCTGGATTGCATGCTGGCTCGGCACGTTGGCGCACAGGCGCATGTTGGCGAGGATGTCGATGCCTTCGATATAGCTCTGCGCACGGTGCTTGGGCCCTGAAATCGCCACCCAGCCGGAGCGGAAACCCGCTACGCGGTAAGACTTGGACAGACCGTTGAAGGTCAGGCAGAGCACGTCTGGAGCCAGCGATGCGGTAGAAATATGCTGGGCTTCGTCGTAGAGAATCTTGTCGTAGATTTCGTCGGAGAACAGCACCAGGTTGTGCTGACGGGCCAGTTCGACAATATCCAGCAGCACTTCTTTGGAATACACCGCACCGGTGGGGTTGTTCGGGTTGATCAGCACCAGCGCCTTGGTGTTCGGAGTGATCTTGGCGCGCATATCGGCGATATCGGGGAACCAGCCCGCCTGCTCGTCGCACAGGTAATGAACGGGCTTGCCACCGGCAAGAGCCACTGCCGCCGTCCACAGCGGGTAGTCCGGTGCCGGGATCAATACTTCATCACCGTTATTCAGCAGCGCCTGCATGGCCATCACGATCAGCTCGGATACGCCGTTGCCCAGGTAGATATCCTCGATGCCAACGCCTTCTACCTGCTTTTGCTGGTAGTACTGCATAACCGCCTTGCGCGCACTGAACAGACCCTTGGAGTCGCTGTAGCCCTGGGCAGTGGGCAGGTTACGGATCACATCCTGCAGAATTTCTTCAGGCGCTTCAAAACCGAACGGTGCTGGGTTGCCGATGTTCAGCTTGAGGATGCGATGGCCTTCCTCTTCCAGGCGTTTGGCGTGCTTGAGCACCGGCCCGCGGATGTCGTAGCAGACGTTGGCGAGCTTGTTCGATTTGCTGAACTGCATGTAAGTGATCCCGAATGGTGGACGCCGCTGAATTACCCTGCAAAAAGACGCGATCTGGCGAGCCTTGGCAGGTTGTAACGCCGGTGACAGACTGGGGTCGAATGATACGTGGCAGCCCGACCTTGGCAAAGGTACTGGTCGGGCTTTTTTCTATAGAGGAGACCTGCCTGTGGACAAGCTGGAAAAACCCCTGGAAGCGTGGCGCGAAGAGCTTTCCGAGGAGCAGTTTCATGTCTGTCGCCTGGGCGGCACCGAGCGCGCGTTTACCGGCCAATACCACGACAGCAAGGTGCCAGGTATTTACCACTGCGCCTGCTGCCAGGCTGAGTTGTTTGATTCGGACGCCAAGTACGACTCTGGCAGCGGTTGGCCAAGTTACTTCCAGCCCGTCAACAGCGAGGCCATCACCAGCCTGGATGACTTCAATCACGGCATGCACCGCATCGAAGTCAAATGCGCCAGGTGCGATGCTCACCTGGGGCATGTGTTCCCCGACGGACCGGCGCCAACGGGGCTGCGTTATTGCATCAACTCGGCATCGCTCAAGCTGGTGCCGAAGGCTTAATGCCATTGCACAGGCCCGCTATCAGCGGGCCTTATTTTGCTTTAATTAAATTGCATACAATTTAATTGCTCGCTATCTTGCGTTCATTCCCACTCCTCAGGATGACCAGCATGAGCAACGCACTCTTCGATATTCCGGTTACCACCATCAAGGGCGAGCAGAAGACCCTGGCCGATTTCGGCGGCAAGGCCGTGCTGGTGGTCAACACTGCCAGCAAGTGCGGTTTCACCCCGCAGTACAAGGGCCTGGAAAACGTCTGGCAGCAGTACAAGGATCAGGGCCTGGTGGTGCTGGGCTTCCCCTGCAATCAGTTTGGCAAGCAGGAGCCCGGTGATGAGGGCGCGATCAGCGAGTTCTGCGAGCTGAACTTCGGGGTGAGTTTCCCGCTGTTCAAGAAGGTCGATGTCAATGGCAGCGATGCCCACCCGCTGTTCGTCAATCTGAAGAAGAGCGCGCCAGGCTTGCTCGGCAGCCAGGGTATCAAGTGGAATTTCACCAAGTTTCTGCTCAGCGCCGACGGCACGGTGATCAAGCGTTTCGCCCCGACCACCAAGCCTGAAGACCTAACAGCCGAGATCGAAGCACTGCTGAAATGACCCAGGCCAGCTTGCACGTGGACGAGGGGCTGCAGCTGGACAACCAGCTGTGTTTCAAACTCTACGCCGCTTCACGGGCGGTGATCCGCGGCTACAAGCCGATGCTCGACCAGCTCGGCCTGACCTACCCGCAGTATCTGGCCATGCTGGTGCTGTGGGAGTGGCAGCAGCAACCGCCGGCGCTGCCCACGGTCAAGGCGTTGGGCGAGCGCCTGCTACTGGATTCCGGCACGCTGACGCCGCTGCTCAAGCGTCTGGAGCTGCAAGGGTTGCTGCAGCGCAAGCGTTCGGCCAGTGATGAGCGTGAGGTGCACTTGGCGCTAACCTCGGCCGGCTGTGCCTTGCGTGAGCAGGTGTTGCCGCTGAAAAACCAGCTACTGTGCGAGCGCGGGATTGATCTTGATCAGCTTGCCGCGTTGCGCGGCCAGGTGGGCGTGCTGCTTGATCAGTTTATGGTGCTTAACCACTGATCGAGCAGGGCTGCCAGCTCATCCTTGCGGAAGGGCTTGGCCAGGTAGTCATCCATTCCCGCAGCGCGGCAGCGCTCGCGCTCATCGGATAGTGCGTTGGCCGTCAGGGCGATGATCGGTAGCGCGGCGAATTCGCTTTTCTGGCGAATCCGCCGGGTGGTTTCATAGCCATCCATGACCGGCATATTGCAGTCCATCAGAATCAGATCGACCACTTGGGTTTCCAGCAAGGTCAGCGCTTCGCCACCATGATTGGCCAGCAGCACCTCGCAGCCGAGTTTGCCCAGCATGCCCTTGGCTACCAACTGATTGACCGGGTTGTCCTCCACCAACAGGACGCGCGCCTGGCGGTTGCGTTGCGGCTCGCTGTGCTGTTCGGCGGCATGTGCTTCGTCTTGACCGAGGGCGCGGCGCAGGGCCTGCAGCAGCGCCTGGCGTGACAGCGGCCGGGCCAGCTGTTCGATAGGTGAGAGTTTTTCCACCTGCTCACTGCTGAGAAAGTTGCCGTAGGCGCTGACCAACAGGATCGGCAGGTTGGAAAGCGTGCGCAGCTCATTCAGGCGCTGTGGGCAATCGCTGATCAGCAGATCGGCATCAAGCCGGCCCAGCGCGGCATCAGTATCCAGATGCTGATACTGGAGGCCCCAGCTCGGCAGCAGGCTTGCCAGTTGTTCACTGAGTCCCGAGCTGGCCGGGCTAAGCCCAATAATGCGTCCGTGCAACAGGGGAAGCTGTTTAGTGCTGGCTTGCCCAGGCAGCGGCAGGTCGACGCAGAAGGTGCTGCCAAAACCTTCCTGTGTCTCCAGGCTGAGCTGGCCGTGCATGGCTTCACAGAGGCGACGTGTCAGAGCCAGGCCTAGGCCGGTGCCGCCAAATTGTCGGGTGATACCAACCCCGGCTTGGGCAAATGGATGGAAAATCCGCGCCTGGGCGTCTTCGGCAATCCCGATGCCGGTGTCGCGGACAATGATCCTGACGCCACTGGCCTGGGCGCTAACGCTGATATCGACGCGACCAAAGCGGGTGAACTTCAAGGCATTGGACAGCAGATTGCTGACAATCTGCCTGACCCGCGTTGGGTCGCCGAGCAGCTGGTTGGGCAGCAGTGGGTCGATCAGGCAGGTCAGTTCAACGCCAGGCGCGGCGTTCTGTGACAGCAGATTAGCGGTGTCTTCAACCATGCTCGCCAGGTCGAAGGGGATCTGCTCCAGCTCCAGCTGCCCGGCCTCGAATTTCGACAGGTCGAGAATGTCGTTGAGCAGCTCCACCAGCACCTTACCGGAGTCGTGGGCAATCGATAGCTGCTGGCGCTGCTCGTTATTCAGTGGGCCGTCCAGCGACAGTGCGAGCATGCCCAGCAAACCGTTGAGTGGGGTGCGGATCTCGTGGCTCATGTTGGCCAGGAAGGCTGAGCGCGCCTGGGCCATGTCCAGGGCCGTGCGTTTGGCTTGCTCCAGCTCGCGGTTGGAGTCGAGCAGGCGGCTATTGGCGGCTTCCAGTTGCTCGGTGCGCGCCGAGACCATGTCTTCCAGCTCGGCCAGGTAACGGGTCAGGCGACCTTCGGCTTGCTGGCGTTGCTCGATTTCACTGGCGATGCTGCTTAGCTGGCGGTTGGTCACATCAACCAGTACGCCAATTTCGTCGCGCTCATGGTTCGGCGGGTAGGGCAGCTTGGCGTTGTTGGGGCTGCGCAGGTCACGCTCGCTGAGGGCGCGGATAAACCCGGTCAGCGGCTTGGTCAGCATGAAATAGAACAGCACCAGCAGGATCAGCGACAACAGCAGGCTGCGAGCGAAGCCGGTCAGTAGGGTCAGTAGCGAGCGATTGAGGAAGTGGCTGCCAAAGGCGTAGGTGTCGACTTCCAGGCTCAGTTTGCCGAGGGCTTCATTGGGCGAGTGACTGACGAACAGGGCGGTTTCGAAGTGCCGGCGCTCGCCGAACATAAAGTCGCTAATTATTCGGTAGCGGCTTTCCATGGCTGGGCGGCTGACACTGGCCAGCGTTAGCTGGTTGTTGTCGATGATCTGTGCGCTGATCACAGCTGGAGAACGCAGCAGCCCCAGCACCAGTTCCTGGGCCAGTTCGGCATCGATGTTGTAGGCGATGCGTGCAGCCGGGTTGTGGCTGATTTCCATCAGCGCGTTGATCTCGCGGTTGATGGAGGCATCTTCGCTGGCATAATCGATGCCCACCTGTATCAAGCTGAGCGCCGTGCCGAGGATAAAGGCTACCAATACGGTCAAGCCGGCCTGTTTGAATGACAGGCGTTGGGTTAGCGCTATATCCATATGGGCCGGTTGTTCTCGTGTTGAGTCGCTTGCCAAGCATAGCCCATCTGTTTTGCCGGACGGCAGTGGCAGAGTTGCTTGAAAACCCTGGAGTGTGTTGTGGATTCGCGTTTAAGTGATTTTTTGTTGCGCGCT
>Ga0247831_1002270_pt1 | contig 31976 bp, 20 predicted proteins | sample LaCruzMarch2015__9_FD_192406 | JGI IMG/M metagenome (GOLD analysis project Ga0247831, IMG submission 192406) | Freshwater microbial communities from meromictic Lake La Cruz, Castile-La Mancha, Spain - LaCruzMarch2015_1m | ecosystem: Environmental > Aquatic > Freshwater > Lake | place: Spain...
TGCTCCTTGAGGGCCTTGAGCCCCTACTGCCCCTTGAGTACCTTGAACGCCCTGAGCGCCTTGTCTTCCTTGAGCACCTGCAGTACCTGTGACTCCTTGAGCGCCCGCAGGGCCAGCTGGGCCTTGAACTCCAGCCGAGCCACTCGCACCAACTGCACCTTGAGCACCTGCTGTACCTGTTACACCAGTAGTGCCCTGTGGTCCTTGCGGGCCTGCTACTCCTTGTGCCCCTTGTGCCCCTTGGGCGCCCGCAGCTCCTTGAGTACCCTGAACGCCTTGAGCACCAACTGCACCCTGAACGCCGGCTGCTCCTTGAGGGCCTTGAGCACCGACAGCTCCCTGTGTGCCTTGTGCTCCTTGTACTCCTTGTACTCCTTGAGCACCAGCTGTACCTGTGACTCCTTGAGCGCCAGCTGGGCCAGCTGGTCCTTGAGCGCCTGCCGAGCCACTCGCGCCAACTGCACCTTGTGCCCCTGCGGTGCCTGTCACACCGGTAGTGCCCTGGGGACCTTGTGCCCCTGCTACTCCTTGTGCTCCTTGTGCTCCTTGTGCCCCGACTGGGCCAGTTGCCCCTGCAAATCCTTGAGCGCCAACTACACCCTGAACGCCGGCTGCTCCTTGAGGGCCTTGAGCACCTACGGCTCCTTGAGCGCCAACTGCACCCTGTGTTCCCTGCGCCCCTTGGCGGCCCTGCGCCCCTTGAACTCCTTGGGCACCGGCAACTCCGGTTGCACCGCCTGCTCCTTGTACACCCTGTCTTCCAACAGCGCCCTGTGTGCCTTGAGCACCGGCTGCGCCTTGTGCACCTTGAACTCCTTGAGGGCCTGTAGTTCCACTCACACCCGCTGCACCTTGAACACCCTGACGACCTTGGGCGCCAACTGCACCCTGTGTGCCTTGTGAACCTTGCGCGCCTTGGGCACCAGCAACACCTTGAGCGCCAGCCGGTCCTTTAATATTGGCTTGTGAACCAATCCATACACCGGTAGAATCGATAACCGCTTGGTTACCAACTGTTAACCCATTTTTAGCTACGAATGGACGGGTGTTACTCAACGTTGTTCCTATCTTCTAATGTTTTCAGTAGTAACTGAATCTCTTTCTGTTGTTCTTTGATAGCTTGTACAACGACTGGAACTAAACGTTCGTATTGAACAGTGATAAAGTTCAGGCCGGTCACGCTATTACCATGTTCATCAACATCGAATGGTGCAGGTTTCACGATTTCAGGAATGAACGTCTGAACTTGTTGTGCGATCACCCCCGCATGTCTAGTATAGTCATTGTATCCGAATTTCTCAGCGTACTTATTCTGTGTGAAATAAATCCCTGTCAGCGAAAGAACTTTTTCAAGGGAATTGTCGATGACTTTAATTTCTTTTTTGAATCTTCTGTCAGAGTAGAATGCGGTAACATCACCTGTTGCACGAATGGTTCCTGTAGGACCTGCTGGAGTGTTCAATCCCAAAGCTGACACATTTGGAGTCGATGTAGTTCCTTGTGGACCTGCTGGACCTTGCGCGCCACTCGCTCCGGGAGGGCCTGCAGTGCCCTGAAATCCTTGTGCGCCGGTTGGGCCAGTCGGTCCTGGCGGGCCGGTAACCCCATTAACTCCTGTTGGGCCAGTTGCGCCAGTTGGGCCAGTAGGACCTGAGCCTCCGGCTGACCCTTGTACTCCTTGTCGTCCTTGAGCACCAGCTGCACCTGTAGTACCTTGTGCGCCTTGTGCCCCGGTAGCTCCCGCAGGGCCTGTGGGTCCAGTGGGTCCAGTGGGGCCCGTAAAACCTTGAAGCCCGGCAGGGCCTGTGGGTCCTTGAACACCAGTAGGCCCTGCTGCTCCCTGAGAACCTTGAACCCCGGCAGGGCCGGTCGCACCTCCGGGACCAGTGGGACCAGTTGCACCTGCTGGGCCGGCTGGACCCTGAACTCCTTGACGACCCTGGGCGCCCGGCGCACCTGTTGCTCCTTGTGATCCAGTAGCACCTGTAGTTCCATTGGCACCGGGGGCACCTGTTCGACCTGTTGCACCTGCAGTTCCTGTAGTTCCGGCGGTGCCCGTTGCTCCGGTTAGACCAGCCGGCCCTGTCGCACCTGCAGAACCAGTAGCACCGGTCGGCCCTTGAGTACCAGTAGCACCGGTAGCTCCTTGTGCCCCTTGTGTCCCTGCTGGACCGGTTGCACCTGCAGGGCCGGTGGGCCCTTGAAACCCGACTGACCCCTGTGTTCCTTGTACTCCTTGACGACCTTGTGCACCGGGGGCACCAGTAGCACCTGTTGTGCCAGTAGCACCTGTTGTGCCAGTAGCACCTGCTGCTCCCTGTGATCCAGTAGCACCAACAGTTCCAGCAGTTCCGGCGGTTCCAGTTACTCCGATTACTCCGGCAGGACCGGTTGCACCTGCAGTTCCATTAGCGCCTGTGGGCCCTTGAACACCAGTAGCACCAATAGCTCCTTGTGAGCCTTGTGTCCCTGCTGGACCTGTTGCACCTGCAGGGCCCGCGGGCCCTTGAAACCCAGCTGGCCCTTGTGTTCCTTGTACTCCTTGTGTTCCTTGAACTCCTTGAGCACCTGCTGCTCCCTGTGATCCAGTAGCACCTGTTGTGCCAGTAGCACCTGCTGCTCCCTGTGATCCAGTAGCACCTGCTGTGCCAGTAGCACCTGCAGTTCCGGTAGCGCCCGTGACGCCTGCAACACCTTGAACACCTGTTACACCCGTCGCGCCGGCTGCTCCTTGAGCACCGACTGCGCCCTGAACACCGACGGGGCCCGTAGTACCAGTTACGCCAGTTGCTCCCGCAACGCCTGCTGCTCCCGCAACGCCGGATAACCCTTGAGTACCTTGGGCTCCTTGAGAACCTTGAACGCCGCTCACACCGGCGGCTCCTGGAGTTCCCGCTACACCCGCAGCACCCGATACTCCCTGTGCCCCGACAGCGCCTTGCTGGCCTTGTACACCTTTAACGTTTGTTTGAGAACCAACCCATGCACCAGCAGAACTAATGACCTCAGTTGATCCGACAGTGACGCTATTCTTTACTCTAAAGTCTTTGTCGTTTGCCACCTAGTTCCCTTTCCGTAGATGGAATATATGTTATTTATACTATTACCATGCGATGGCTTGTCTTGTCACCTTATACTGTGTTGCATTTGCCGACAAGCCGGTTGCTAACAATGAAACAGCATTTGAAGCATACGATACATCAAACGTTGCGATTGGGGTACCGCTAGTAGAAATAATAGCGTACTCTGTTGCAACTGCTGCTGTTGTGTTTGCGGTGACAAGAACTTCTGAAATCTGTCTCACACCAGCTACAGTATCAAAAGCCTGAATAACATACTTTGCACTACCAAAACCAGCAGTATTAGCAGTGAACGAGTCAATCGCAGTCTGAGATACTGTAGAAAGTGATGCAGTATTGCTAAACAAGCTGAACACATTATTGATGTTTACAGAACCGTTAGCGTATGTAACACCGTTGATATTTGCACCAGAACTTGTTATTACTAGTTCAGGTGTGCCGCCTGCGGCTGTAATATTGATGTTACCATTTGCAGTAATAGCGATATTGCTGTTACCATTTTGTAATAGACCGCTGTTGATTGTAGTGATGTTGCCGGTAGTGATAGTTGCGGCTGACAAAGTGCCAAGACTTGTGATATTAGGTTGTGCTGCTGTTGTTAATGTACCAGTAAGCAGCGAAGCGCCAATAGTGCCTGCGTTAGCATAAACGTTTCCGGCAGTTGCGTTACCGCTTACATCTAATGTACCTGTTACGTTAGCACCAGCTGATGTAGCAGTGATTCTTGTAGTACCTGCAACCCCTAGAGTAACGTTTCCGCCGGCTGCTGTAACTACGACATTTGATGTTCCGTTCTGCAACAAGCCGCTATTGATAGTTGTGATGTTACCAGTAGTGATGATCGCAGTAGCAGTACCTAAGTTACCTACGTTAGCATTACCTGTACCAGTATTCAATGTACCGGTAATATTAGCACCTGTTGCAGTTACAACAAGAACGTTAGCAGTACCAACAGCAGAGATATTAACGTTGCCGTTTGCAGCAGGGATATTAACATTCGAGTTGCCGTTAGCAAATACCCCGATGAAGTTACCGGATGTAGTGTTGCCTGTAACAGCAAGTGAGCCAAGTGTACCAACGCTAGTCAAGCTTGAAGTGACAACTGTTGATTTGAGTGCAGTACCTGACAAGTTAGCAGCGTTTGCAGCGATTGCGACGTTGCTTGCAGCAGTCAATTGACCTTGTGCGTTAACAGTGAACGTTGCGACACTATCACCATTACCATATGAACCCGCTGACACAGCCGTGTTAGTGATGCTGAACTGAGTACCGGTTAGTGTCAATCCAGTGCCAGCAGTATATGCCCCCGCACCAGAGAACTGTACCCAAACAACAGGACTTGTACCGACCGTAGTGACCGGATCAGTCATTACCCAACCGGTGTTGTCGTATAGCGTACCAGCAGTGACGAACGTGAAGTCGCCGCCAGCCATTTCAGTAGGAGTATCGAAGTCAGATGAACGAGTCAATACCGTTGTACTCGTGCGATCATAGATACCGTTGTGTGCTGTGTTAGCCTCATTCTTAACGAGGATTCGCATGCCGTTACTTAATGTAACACCATCAATGGTTGTGTATGTTCCTGTAGTTGTTAGTGTTGCACCAACACCGGCAGTACCGTTGTTATATGTAACAGTGCCGCCTGAAATCGTTGCCAATGTAGTTTGGGTAGCAGCATTACAACTATCATGTGTGTGCAAACCTTGTGCAACGTCGTCAACATACTGCTTAGTAGCAGCATCACTTGCATTAGTAGGAGTAGCAAGATTGATGATCGTGTTGCTGGTCATGTCTAGATTGCCAGCAATACTACTGACACCAGTACCAGTTACACTTAGTACACCGGCAGTTGTTAGATTTCCACCTGCTATATTGCCAGTAACAGTCAGTGCGCTTAAAGTACCAACACTAGTGACGTTTGGTTGTGCCGCAGTAGTTAGTGTACCTGTTAGCAATAAAGCTCCAATAGTACCTGCGTTAGCATAAACATTGCCTGCAGTTACGTTACCGGTTACTCCAAGACTAGTTAGTGTACCTACGCTAGTGATGTTTGGTTGTGCTGCTGTTGTTACAGTACCTGCAGTTGTGGCACTTGATGCAGCGCCGCTCAATGCACCAACAAATGTCGTTGCTGTGATACTCGCATTACCTAAGTTAGCACTGATCGCTGTATTGATAAGAGCACCTGAGTTGCCATTAGCACTACTTGCGGTGAATGTCGGGTAAACTGTAGTTGATGTTGATGTGTTTTGTAGTAGAGCCGAAGCATTCGTTGCCGCAGTTGCGCTTGCTACTGTGCCGGTTACGTTAGCACCCACGATTGAACTTAAACCGTTACCATTACCGGTGAACACACCCGTGTTAGCAGTAATGTTTGCAGCAGTAATGTTCCCGCTAACTCCAAGTGCAGTTAGTGTTCCGACTGAAGTGATGTTAGGTTGAGCAGCAGTATAAACAGTACCTGCTACCAATGCGTTACCGACTTGACCAGTAACGTTAGCACCAACAATTGAACTTAAACCATTACCATTACCAGTAAATACACCTGTATTTGCGGTGAATGCCGGCGCTGTTATAGTTCCGCTTGAGTTTAATAATGTTAGCGTGCCGACTGATGTGATATTGGGTTGAGCAGCAGTTGTTACTGTGCCAGCTGTCGTTGCAGCACCGCTTAGTGAACCGACGAAAGTAGTTGCTGTAATAGAGTTGTTTGATAGGTTAGCAATGAGACCAGTGCTTGTTAGCTCTGCTACGTTGCCTGTCGCTGCGTTTGCGAAGATGAGGAAGTTGTTGCCTGATCCAGCTGCTACGTTAATATTGTCAGCAACGTTTGCACGGGCAACATGTAAGTTAGGTACTAATGTAGTACTTGTGACTATTAACGGAGCAGTACCATCTGTTATGTTAGAGATCAATTGCGGTGCAGTTACGTTAGCACTCGCAAGAACTTGTGCAGTACCTAAGTTACCTACGTTAGCATTTCCTGTACCAGTATTCAATGTACCTGCTACGTTGACACCGGTGCCGGTTACAACAACTACATTTGCATTACCAACAGCAGAGATGTTAACGTTGCCGTTTGCAGTAGGAATGCTGACGTTCGAGTTGCCGTTTGTGATACTAGTGCCGGCTGAAATACTTTGCCAAGAAAGAACACCAGAACCGTTTGTTTGTAGATATTGACCAGCTGAGCCGCCTGTGATAGTGACATTGCCCACTGGACCCAAGTTACTAGTTCCAGAAACAACGAGAGAAGTTAATGTGCCTACTGAAGTGATGTTAGGTTGTGCTGCTGTAGTTACTGTGCCTGCCGTTGTAGCTGAACCTGCAGTCGCAACACTTAAGTTAGCAACTTGAGTAGTAGAAGTAACTACGAACGGAGCAGTACCAACTGCTACGTTCGAGATCAATTGAGGGGCAGTAACGTTCGCACTTGCGAGTACTTGTGCTGTACCTAAGTTACCTACGTTAGCATTTCCTGTAGCATTTAGTGTACCTGCTACGTTAATACCTGTGTTTGTGATAACTAACTCGTTCGGTGTTCCACCGGCTGAAATGTTGATGTTACCATTTGCAGCCGGGATAGCAATATTACTGTTACCATTTGCAAATGTACCAACCAAGTTACCTGCAGTTACGTTACTAGTTACAGACAAGTTAGCAAGAGTACCAACTGAGGAGATGTTTGGTTGGGCCCCGGTAGTTAATGTACCAGTAAGCAGCGAGGCACCAACTGTACCTGTATTAGCATAAACGTTTCCGACTGTTGCATTTCCTGTTACTGCAACAGAAGTCAAAGTACCAACTGATGTGATATTTGGTTGTGCGTTAGTGTATACTGTACCTGCAACAAGTGCGTTACCGACTTGTCCAGATACGTTAGCACCAGCTACTGCGTTTGCAGTTGTAGCAAAAGCGACTGCACCGGTGACGTTACCACCTGCAAGTCCAGTCAATGCCTGACCGTTACCAATGATATTACCAACACGCAAGTTACCGTAAGTAGTGAAGGTAACCACTTCGTTTGTTATGCTAGCTTGAGAAGCAAGACCAAACTCAACGTTGCTTACGTCCCATCCCATGAATGCGATGCGAGCCTGTGTATCATAATAATTAAGAGCAGAACCAACGTCTTTGCCGCTGTTTGCTACAGGAGCTGCGCCGTTTGCACCAGTTTGCAAGTTGATGATCGGGTCTTCTATTGCGAGGGTCTCAACGTTTAGATAAGTTAAGTTACCGTTGATTGCGAGATTTCCACCGATGACTGCGTTGCCATTAACGTTTAAATCAGTTAGTGTGCCGACACTTGTGATATTTGGTTGAGCAGCAGTTGTTACTGTACCGGCAGTTGTAGCCGAAGTTGCAGTACCTGCAGTTGCTGCATTCAAGTTGGCTACTTGTGTAGTTGAAGTGACTACTAGTGGAGCAGTACCGGTTGTTACGTTTGAGATCAATTGCGGGGCAGTTACGTTAGCACTTGCAAGAACTTGAGAAGCACCTAGATTACCTACGTTAGCATTTCCTGTAGCATTTAGTGTGCCTGCAACGTTGACACCGGTGCCAGTTACAACAACTATATTTGCATTACCAACAGCAGAGATGTTAACGTTGCCGTTTGCTGCAGGAATGCTTACGTTTGAGTTACCGTTTGAGATAGTGCTAGTATTGAGTCCAGTTAACTGACTACCGTTACCGATAAAGAAGTTAGCAGAAACGTTACCATTAGCATCACGAGCAACAATAGTGCTTGCAGTATTTGCTGTGGCTGAGTTAAGACCGTCTAATAGATCAGCATTAAGATTTGAAACGAGCGTAGTAGATGATACTACCAGCGGAGCAGTACCGGTTGACACGTTACTGATAAGTTGAGGAGAGGTTACATTAGCACTTGCAAGAACTTGTGCAGTACCAAAGTTACCTGCGTTAGCGTTACCTGTAGCATTTAAAGTACCGGCGACGTTAACGCCAGTACCGGTAACAACCATGATGTTAGCATTGCCAGTACTACTAAATGTAACATTGGCGTTGTTTAATACTTGTATATTTGAAGTTCCGTTACTCAGTGTACCGGAGCCGCCAACTGTAGTGAACGTCAGATTTCCTGCACCGTCCGTAGTAATAGCTTGGCCAGAAGACCCCCCTGTAATAATCACATTGCCGATTGGACCTAAGTTTGATTTCGCTGATACAGTAATACCATTTGCAGTGATGTTACCGTTGGCGTCAGCAATACTAATAGGAGTTGATTGTCCTACTGAAAATCCGTTTGCGCCATTAAAGGGTTTAAATGCCATTTTGGGGTGTCCCTGTCCTTAAATAAATCTATGTTGTCTTATCTATTCATATTCGTATTTATCTCACTACAAAGTTGAATAGTGTCCTCAACTTTGTAGTTTTACGTACAAAGTTGAGGACTGTATTATATTCTGTTAGATAAAGCGATACTGAGTTGTCCAAACAGTGCTGTTTGCAGTTGCCGGAGTGACTTGAAGTCTCAAGTTTCCGCCGCCTACGCTCACTGCTAGTGAACCGGTGTAGCCACCTAACGTCACGCCACCGAACACAGTAAAGTCTGCGTTCGCACCGTCTGTGACAGCCTGAACAGTTGCTACTGAGTACTTTGCACCACCTGAATCAATGCCCTTAACTAAGAATTCTACTCCAGTCACCCCAGAAACTGGGAACTGAGCAATAATTTGTCCTGCTGTGGCAGCAGATGTAGTTAATGTCGCTGCCGATACAGTAGAGTTGCCGATGATAACGTTTCCAGTAACATTAGCAGTTGTTAGATTTGCTGCTGTTCCAGAAATATTACCAGTTGACACATTACCTGTTACAGCAAGTGAAGTTAGTGTACCAACACTTGTGATGTTTGTTTGAGCATTAGTAGTTAATGTACCAGTTAGTAAGTTTGCACTGATAACATTTGCACCACTAATTTGAGAGTCAGCACCGCTCATAGCGATGTTGCCATTAGCAGCAATAGTTAAGTTGGCTAGCGTACCAACAGATGTGACGTTTGGTTGTGCTGCTGTTGTTAATGTACCAGTAAGCAATGAAGCTCCAATAGTACCTGCGTTAGCATAAACATTACCTGAAGTAATATTACCAGTTACCGAAAGTGAGCCAAGTGTACCAACACTTGTCAAGCTTGAAGTTACGATATTTGAGTTAAGTGCAGTACCTGACAAGTTAGCAGCATTTGCAGTAATCACAACGTTAGCTGCTGCTGTCAATTGACCCTGTGCGTTTACAGTGAATGTTGCAACACTATCACCATTGCCATATGAACCAGCAGTGACAGTCGTATTAGTGATACTGAATACACTACCTGCAAGTGTCAATCCAGTGCCAGCACTATATTCACCAGCACCAGAGAACTGTAGCCATTCAATTGGATCCGTACCGACTGTAGTAACTTCGTCAACTTGCACCCAACCAGTTGAGTCATACTGAGTACCGCCAGTAACGAAAGTGAAGTCACCGCCTTGAATCTCAGCACCAGTATCAAAGTCAGTAGCACGAGTCAATACAGTAGCACTTGTTCTTACATAGATACCGTTATTTGCAGGAGCTGCTTCGTTTTTAACGAGAATACGCATTCCATCTGATAGTGCAACACCATCAATGGTTGTGTATGTTCCTGTAGTTGTTAGTGTTGCGCCGACACCAGCAGTACCGTTGTTATATGTAACAGTACCACCTGAGATAGTTGCTAGCGTACCGGTTGTAGCTGCGTTACAAGAAGCATGAATGTGCAATCCTTGAGCAACGTCATCAACATATTGCTTAGTAGCTGCGTCAGTGCTTGCTACTGGTGTTGCAAGATTACCTACAATCTTGCCGCTTACGTTTACATTACCAGTACCAGTTGGAACTAGAGTGATGTTCTGATTTGTACCAGCTGCAGTTACAGTTACGCCAGTTGATTGACCAACGATTAGGTTAGTTACAAGATTTGCACTGGTTAGAATGTTTCCAGTTACCTCCAATGCTGATAGATTGCCAACTGAAGTGATGTTAGGCTGTGCAGCAGTTGTTAGTGTACCGGCAACAAAGTTTGCTGTTGCAAGATTTCCTAAGTTAGCGTTACTGACAGATAGGTTACCAGTTACAGTCAATAAGTTTGCTGCCTTGCTGAACGTGAATGCATTACTAGCTCCTGCTAAACCTGCATCGTTGAAAATAACTTCTGTATTGCTACCAGGAACAGTAATGTTACCTGAAATGTTACCAATGAAGTTAGCAGCAGTAATATTACCAGTTGCATTAATAGTGCCATTACCGAATACTACATTTGCAGATGCATTACCAACAGTCAATCCAGTCAATGTACCAACAGAAGTGACATTTGGTTGAGCAGCAGTTGTTAGTGTGCCAGTAAATAAGTTTGCACTGATAACATTTGCACCGGTCAAGTTGCCACCTGACATTGTAATGTTGCCACCTGAACCACCTGTAGAGATGTTGCCTGCAGAAAGGTTTCCAGTAACATCAAGTGAAGTTAGTGTACCAACTGATGTGATATTTGGTTGTGCGTTAGTGTATACTGTACCTGCAACAAGTGCGTTACCGACTTGTCCAGATACGTTAGCACCTTGGATGTTGCTTAGGTTGTTACCTGCACCAAAGAAGAAGCTTGCAGTTGCAGCGTTGCCTAAGTTAGCATTGCCTGCAGAAAGGTTTCCAGTAACATCAAGTGAAGTTAGTGTACCAACTGATGTGATGTTTGGTTGAGCAGCAGTATAAACAGTACCTGCTACCAATGCGTTGCCAACTTGACCGGATACGTTAGCGCCTTGAATGTTGCTTAAGTTGTTACCTGCACCGAAGAAGAAGTTTGCAGTTGCAGCATTTCCTAAGTTAGCATTAGATGCAGCGATGTTTCCAGTTACAGTCAATACGTTTGTGGTGTCGTTGAATGTGAAGTTTGCGCTTGCAGCAAAGTTATTGTTCATGTTGTACTGGATTTGCGTGTTAGTTCCAGCAGCTTGTTGCAAGTCAAATGGCGCGCCGTTTGCATGATAGATGTTGTCAGTCAACAATCCGCCGACTGATACGTTACCGGTGAAGTTACCGGTACCAGCAACGTTGGCACCAGTTCCGGTGAACGTTACAACATTCGCATTACCTGCTACTGAGAAGTTGATGTTGCTGTTGTTTAATACCGAAACGTTAGAATTACCGTTGCTTAGGGATGCAGTACCAATAGTAACGAACGACAGATTACCTGCGCCGTCTGTCTGGATGACTTGGCCAGAAGAACCGCCAGAAACTTTGACGTTTGCAACATTGCCTAGATTAGCAAGGGCAGTTACTGCGATATTTCCAGTACTGACATTACCGTTGGCATCGATGATAGTTGTTGACGGGAACTCACCAACTGAGTAACCCGCAATAGAATTTAGTGGTTTGATTGACATTTTTTTTGTTTCCTTTTTGTGTTAGTCAGTTCGCCTTTACGACCTGTCTGCTTTATTTATTATTATTCTGCAAATAAAGTAATCAACATCTTGTATGTTGTTAGACTATTATTGTCAGGAATTACCCTCAATTGTAGTATCGGAGGGGCGCCCGGATTATACTCAACTGAAAATTGACCAACTCCCCCGTTGATGTATAATCCGGCATATTCATTGTTTTGAACTTGGCCGTCATATACGACACATGAGATTTTGGATGATTGTCTTGTTCCAGCTGTAGCGTCTGTGGCGATGATGTGAAAATCTGCGCCAGAGACGTTTTCAGTGGAAACGCTATACAATGCTTGATCAGTATTTGATGTGCTATTAGCAAGATGTACGAATGTTTTAGACCATGCGTACAAGCCTGAACCCAGTTGCATTGTATTAGCAACAAGATTCCCGTCTATTTGAACGGTACTAGTAGAATTATTAAAGGTGAAGTTTGCACTAGCGCCAAAATCACCATTGCTGTTAAATTGAACTTGTGTATTGCTACCGGCAGGGTTACTTAAGTCCCAAGGATTACCGTTAGCATAATATAGATTATCAGTCTTGACGCCGGTTACTGTCAAGTTACCTGTCAAGTTTGCTCCGGCTGATGTAACCAACAACACATTAGCGACTCCGCCGACAGTTGTTGCAACATTTCCGCTAGCATAAACTTTTACGTTACTTGTACCGTTTACTATTGAGGTAGTGTCAGATTGAGTATTACCTTCAACCATGAAGGAGCCGCCCGATTGATTAGTGATGACAACGAAACCGTTTGCGTCTACACTGATAGATGCAGTATCGAGATAAATCGTGTTGCCACCAAAATAACCATTGCGCCAGCGAGCATTAGCACGACCTAAATCATAAACATCATCAGCACCGGGAATTATATTACCGATAACATTGAGGCTGGTGCCTGTAATGACTAATACATTAGCGTTGCCCGTGGCTGTAAAGTTTATGTTGCCGTTTGCCTGGGGAATGTTTATGCTTGAGTTACCATTAGAAAGACTAGTTCCAACTGGAATGTCTGTTAGCTGGCTACCGTTACCGATGAAGAAGTTAGCACTAATGTTGCCTGCGTTTACTATATTGCTATTAGCTAACGTTAGATTATCGCCCGCAGGTAGTTCGTTGATGGTGGAATTTGCTGAATTAACAATCAACGGAAAATAATCTGCCATAACTCTATCCTATATTTCTCTTGTATTTATGCATCTTATGGTTGAACAGGAATTGCCGTATTTCCCGTTCTCCCTACAATTGTGATGCTGCCCAACTGGACTTCAATGTATACTATGCTGGCTGAGCGGGTAAACACATAGATGTTTCCGCCCGAAGCCGCGCTCGGTGTTGTAAAGCTTAAATTGCCGGCACCGTCAGTCGTTAAGACTTGCCCAGTATTTCCTCCGGTGATTTTTAGATTAGAAACAGCACCTAAGCTTACGGTATTGCCGCTGAAATTAGCATTTCCGTTTGCAGTAATATTAACAGCAATGATATTCCCAGTAACATCTAAATTCTTGATTGTAGCTGTGTTACCGGATATTGCTATTGTATTGCTGAAAACTCTTTGATTGTTCGTGGATATGGTTAAGATCGATCCGTCACTTCCTGTACCAAGATTTGGTTCAGCTTGGCTGAGTCCTAAAAACTCATGGCGAGAGTTAGTTAGTTCACTATATGGAGTAACGGGTACTCTGCCGCTTAGAAGTTTGGGTGTGTTGGCCATATGCTTTTATCCAGTTACTAGGGTTTCTAAATAGCTTAACACTAGCTGTGCGCTAGTATCATCACTGCTAGTAAATTGTAGTATGTCTCCAAAATTTAAGATCAGTCTTCCAGTCAACACGCTAAAGGAATCATTTGCAGGAATACTGGCTTCGTTTATTAGCGAGGTGTAGTTGGAATTTCTTAGTATACCAGATGAGATTTGTATTGTGTTGGCACCGTTATTACTTACTTGAGCCATCAACACTACAGTGGCGTATCCAAGCGGAGGGGTATATACATTACCGGTAACACTTGTCAAATCGACGAGTGTTGATCTAAAATTGTTTAATGCGGCTGGCATGACTTTTCCCTTTTCATTAATCTGAACCCAAAGCTAATATAAACGGAGTCATCTGAGCAAACAAACTTTGATAGAAGTAGTCACCGGTAATAACCCCGGTAGCTTGGTTAATAGTAAACCCTTGACCGACTTTAAAGTTACCTTTTTGATCTGTACTCGTGAATGTTATCACGCCACCGTTTGTTGCGATGACTTCATTAGCTTCAATAGGTATACCGCCATATTGCGGTAGTGCAGTCGCTGGATTAGTTCCTGCGCCTACGTACTCGAATGTGTGTGCGCTTGCGATAATTGAGCTACGCACATAGAACGAAACGGTTTTGCCAACTACAGATGTTTCTGCATTAAAGACTTGTTGTACAGCTACCGTTGCTTGTCCTGCAGCGGGTTGATTGGGTATAATCGTATCAATCGTGTAAAACTCTGGGTCGTCTTGTATTAACATGATAGTATTAACATGCGGTTGACCACTTGACAGGTTGTTGAGTACGAACACGCCCTGAAACTCAGAAACTATAGTACCACTTGTTTGTAGTGGTCCATATCCATCTGCAACCAGCCCGTAGTTACCAATTGAGCAATCACTTCCGTTCAGTGTACAGAACCCGCCAGACTCTACCTCAATACCGATGTCACATGCAATAGTATAGATATTAACTAATTGACTATAGCCTGAGTTTACGATGTGAATGCCCTTGCCACCGCGGTTGATGATAGTAAAGAAACCAACGATCATTGCCTTAGTACTAATGCTACTCACATTGTTTCCGTCAATGTAGACAGCAGTACCGGTTGTAGTAGATGAGGTTAGATTCTGAATGTAAGGGCTGACAAAAACATTTTGGGTAGGAGTTGACGGATCATAACTGAATCCATTAGCTAGATAATTTCTGATAGTGATACCCCAAACGTAGGAACCGTTACGCACATAGAATAAGTCAGCAGAAGGAGTCTGTGGTGTTACGAATACGCTTCTGAGGTTGTCACCCATCAACGCTACGTTTGCTGGAATAGTAACAGGATTTGCTTCGGTGTATGAACCCGGAGCCACATGAACTGAGAAGCCGCCGGCGCTTGCGGCAGCCAACGCAGCCTTTATTGTTAAGAAGGGTTTGTTAATGTCGCCGTTGTTAGCATCGTTGCCGTTGGTTGCGACATACAGTATCTTATCACTAGTTTTAAAAGTTGTTGGGGTAGCGTTACCATAGAACGCATTCGCCGTTACATTACCTGTAACATTTGCGTTCAATACCGACAATGTACCGAGGTCTTTGTTAAAGGTGAATCCGGTGTTACCTACTAATGCGCCGTCGTCGTTGAACTGTACCTGAGTATTAGAACCTCCCGGAGTGCTATTAGATACTCCCGCTGCCCAAGTTAATACACCGTTGCCGTTTGTTCGTAAGAAATAACCACTACTACCGCCGCCGATCGAAAGAGCAGAGACATTTCCTAATGAAAGGATGTTGCCGTTCCAAGTTGCGTTCGGAATTCCACCGAAGGAACCGTTGTTATTGAATTGTATTTGTGTGTTAGTACCGCCTGGACCTGCACCAGTAAAAGGCGCACCGTTGGCATAAAAATAGTTATTAGAATAGACTGCATTAGCAGCAACGTTGCCTGACAAAGCAAGCACATTGGTTATCACATTTCCGTTCGCATCGATCACCTGGATAGGTGGGATGTTTACTGAAAATCCGCCGAGTGAATTGAAAGGTTCTGCTGACATCTTGTTCGCCTATCGTCCTATCAAGTATTTATCTTAGAAATATTTTTTGGACAGTGGAATAAAGATCACAGGAGAGCTTTGTTTTACTAAATAAAAAATGATCACACAGCAGCAACCAAGACCTATCTGCGCTCATTGCAAGTTTTCTCTTGCTAAACCAAACGGGAAGAGCAAGCATGGATTTCAGAAGTGGCACAAGTACTGTGTTGACTGCGCTAAGGCCATGTATAACGGTAGATTCAAGCATCTACAGCACAAGCAAGTCGTATGTGAGCAGTGCGGTTTTATACCGGAAGATAAGTGTCAGCTAGACTTAGTATTAAAAGACGGTAACAAGAACGACAGGTCAAAGAAAAATCTATTGACACTTTGTGCTAATTGTTCTAGACTACACAATAAGAAAGTTCGTACTGGTAAGAAATCAATACTAAACGCAACAGTAGACGGTGATACTAGGATTTCTTAGTTGCACCAAGATTGCTTTGTATCACCATAATATTCACGAGCAAAGCCGTTCCTGATCAGCAATGAACGAAGACTCGTACCATCAAGAATCATATCACCTAATATTCGACCACCGTACTTGTCCCACTCATATATAATAACTTGATGCCTTGTAGTGGATTTGATTATGTTTTTAGTAAAGACAGAAGCCTGCTCTCCGAGTCGTCTTTCACTCTCGCATTGACCGCGAAAGCCTTTTTCAGGAGTATCCACACCAAAAATTCTTACTGCAAGTTCCGGCTTTAGTGGAGCAGGCAGAAAAGGTGCTGCAATCACTACAGTATCACCGTCGATTACTCTTACAACTATAGTATCATATGTCACCCCAACTGGAGTTTTCTGTGCAAGTGCCGGAGTAACTAGTGTCAACACTGTGACGATTGCAAGTAATAGTTTTTTCATGAGTGTTCCTGTCTAGATGTATTTATGTAAATAATCTATCTGGCTCTGACTATGAATTCCTTTGAATTCAAGTTATTAGTGATCCAAACAATTTTATTCTTGTCGATCGGTTCTGCAAAAACTTGAGCTTGTCCAAGTTTTTCGGCATTATGCTCTTTTCGCCAGCTCATCTCATCTTCGATGTGTTCACGCAGATCATCTCCGTCAGTGAGATACTGTTTATCTTTATCATAGATATCGTAATATTTTGGATTTTCTTTGTTTCTAAGAAAATACAGGTTGTTGAATCTAACGAACCCAGTCTTCTCGTACTTTCTTACTATGTCATCGATCTCATTGTTTGAGAGTATTTTATACAGGTGTCTTTCTTTGGATGTCTGTCGATAACGAAGCCCGGCAAAGTATTCTGCAACACGCTTGTCCGATGTCCAAGATTCTAATGTCCGATTTTTCCAATCATCATAATTTTGAATTGGGATGATGCCTCGATACAACATGATCGTATCACCGGGAATAGAATCACGCACAGGCTGGAATGCTGTTTCTATCTCTTGTGCGATATCGTCATTGGCTTCGATGTGTTTGGCTAAGCTACCAGTATGCCAGTTTGCTGCTTCCCAAGAATCAATAGCATACCGTGCTGCACTTGACAAGTTTGCATAGGCTTTCATCGCCAATGATATCGCTTTGCTTTCAGTGAGTATTTCTATGATTCGCATAGATGTATTTATAGTTCTTTACAGTTGTCATTTTAGTGTCTGTTTCTCAAGATCAAATCTTCTTTTTTCTGTCTGTAGAAACAAAAATAATTTTGTCCTTTTGATAGCTTTGAAGGCTAAATTTTCTGGCTTATATTCTGCACCAGGCGAACCATCTAGAACTTCGTTTCGTTTATTTTGAACAAGTGCAAAAGATTTGAGTGCAGCGTTCATTGCTTGCTCCTTGTCCTGCGTTTTGTCGAGTGTACTATTATATGCCTCTAGTATTGAATTATACCATGGAATAAAATATTTTTTGATATTATCTATTTCTTTATTTTTATCAGGATTCGGTTTCCTAATCCAATCACCTTTAAGGACAGAATATACGGCATCAGAAGAATGAACCGCAGTTACTGGCTTAATAAAAAATTCAACAGGATATCCAAAAATAGTGTAATTGTTAGTATCATTGAAGTACTTGCGTTGCTTTTCTAAAATACCTGCCATCTCGGCATTTGTCGGATCACGATCAACAATGATATGAACATCAACATCAGACATATCGTGGTATACGTAGTTTGCTAAAGAACCCTTGAACTGAATATCGACAACCCTAGCTTTGTTTATTCGCATTTCTTTGATGAACCGATCAGCCCACGTAAGCATTGCTTTTTGAATGTTAGGTTTTAGCTCCTGTGTTGATGTCCAAAACTCTGGGTTTAGAGAAGACTTCAACGGATACAAGTCTGTTAAAAATTTGTCAAGTTCGGGAATAGGTTTAGTAGTTTGTTTCTGTTTTGAAACGTATTCATCTACTTGTTCTTCAGTTACTCTGGTCCAAATGTCTCCGGAGTTTGGTGTCTTTAAACTAGCTTTTCTTTGCTTTAGGACATCAATCGCTGCACTTCCTGCAAATGTGTTGTTGTTTATAGTCTTCACGATATCGGCAACAGTGTATCCTGCGTTAATCATGTCATTGACATCTTCGTATTTTTCCATCTCTTTTGGCCATATGCAAATATTGTAATGGCTAAGGATAGATTGAACCATCTTAGCGACTGTAGTTGCTTTGTCAAGTTCATTGTCATATACAATGATGTATTGTTGCTTAGGGTAAGGCAAATATTTGAGATTTAACGTTATGTCACCGCCGCCGGACATACCAATAGCATTTGGTATAAATGCTGAATCAATCTCACCTTCTAGGACATAGATTTTCTTTTTAGGATCTATTTTAGATAACCCAAAAATATTTGGTTTTTTTCGGTCTGAAGAGGTATTTAGTGCTAAATAACGAGTCTTTGCATCCGGGTCAACTGCTCGGCATTTTATAGCAGTGACAATTCCAGTTTTATCAACGTACGGAATCAACAGATAGGCACCTTCTACTCGCAGATCGGGGACATTCATATATCGTGTTAATTTATCATTTGCCCAAGATTTAAGGTTATCAGCTACAAATATATGCTGTTTAGCAAATGGAGTAAGATTTCTTGACATTGCATATACAACTGCTGGATGTTTTGGGTTGGTTTTTTCTAGTCGTACTAAAGAAGGAGCAAGCTTTTCTAATTTATTGATTGTCAGAGTTTCTTTATCATCAGGCGTAGGTTTGCTGTTCTCATTGATGATATCAACGTATTTTCTAAATAGGTCTGCACTCATTGTTAAACTCCGATATTATATTTATCGTTGTTCTTTGATTGCAGAGCAACCATTCTCATAATAAACAATATCATGTCCTAAAATGGCAAGATAGGTAGCAATAGAATCCATAGATTCAACTAGCAAATCACTTATTTTCATTTGTGAATTTTTTTAATTTTTTTCATCATCGATACACAGTTAGCATGATGCTGTTGCACTCTGGTAGCCAATTCCTCGTTTGAGATAGGTTGTGCATTTTCGGAAATCGGTCGGTTTTTCCATAATGGTAATTTCTTGTTCATTGTTGTATTTATAGTTCTTTACAGTTACTACCGTGCCAACGAGAATAGTTACTGGGACCAAAAGTTTTATGACAATGTGGGCAAGTTTTCTTTAAGTCTTCTCTGTTATTAGGATTATTTTTTGAGAACTCTTCTTTCATCCTAACAGCAACTTTATCACCGAATCCTTCTGGTTTAGATACACCTTTTTGCTTTATTGAACGTTTTATCTTTTGTTCTTCGCTCATTGGTCCCTTAGGTTTGCCTTTGCTTGCAAGAGACATTTTTAAACAAGTTTCTGTAGTACGCTTTTGTCCAGTTACTTTGGCGATTCTTTTTAGCTGACCCTCAGCTTGTTTAATAGGATCTATCTTTCTGTTTTTTGCAGCACGTACTAGATTTGCTCTGTGTTCATCAGTTATTTCTACGCCTCCCTTGTTCCAAGGAACTAAGTTTTTTTGCTTCATAGTCGTTGAATGATTCAGCGCATGTTCTATTCTATATTTTTCATACACACGAGAGGTTACCGATGAAGAGTATCGTTGATGATTTTCGCTCATTGCTCGCATTCCCATTAATGCGTATAGCATTTTACTTCTTGCTTCACCTTCTGTCATCTTGATCAATAGCCAATGACAAATGAAGTGTTCTCGGGCAGACAGATAAGTTAAGTTACTCTTGTCGTTTGATCCACCCAATGATTGCGGAATGATATGATGGCGTTCCCTACCCGGCGCTTTTTTCCAGTTTCTTGCAACGGAGCGTTCTATTAACTTGTTATACACGTTAGTATATTTATTTTCTTTGAACATAATATCACCTTTCAGTAATATTATTTATCATAACGGAACAAAAAGCAATAGAAAAGGGGACATTTCTGTCCCCTTTTCCACCGTCTATAACTATCTAATAGTTATCACTGTAACGTGATCTATTGGAATGTAAGGTTCTGAACTGCAATCTCGCCGACATAATCGGCAGCATTACCGAAACTGCTCGCGGTGTTCGTCAATTCTATGTAGCCATATCTCGTCATGAACGAAACGACCGGTTCGAATGTTGACGGATCAAGAACAACGCCAGAAGACATCAACGGAATGTATGGGCAGTAGAATGCTGCTGCGTCAGTTTCCGATGAACCCTTGTATCCTACGAGTACTGGCTGAGTGTCTGGTGCATATGAGTTAACAAATACACGCATTGCACCGTTAAGAGTACCAACAAACTTGGTGTTAGTTGGGGCTTCGAAAGTGCCTTCAGTTGTACGAGCGAATGCTGAAGTTGTTGCTGACTGTAGAACAGTAAGTGAAGCTGGTGAAACAACAGCCCAGTTACCTGCACCACGACGAGTACGCTGTGCGATCAAGTTTGCAACACGGTTGATGAGTACTGCAAGAGCAGCATGTTCGTCACCAACGTAAGTAGCAGTACCTGAAACAGTTGCTTGGTTGAATGTGTATTCAGTTGAAGCAAGAGTTGCAAGTGAGAGCAAGATTTCTTGGTCGATTTCAGCAGTGATTTCTTGTGCAAGAGCAGCCATGATTTCTGCTTCTACGTCGATACCGTGCTGTGACTGTGCATCCTGTGCAGCTTCGAAAGTCCAACGAGCTTGTAGCTTGCGTGACTTGGCTTCTACAGCCTGACGAAGGATCTGAACAGAAATCTGCTTACCACCGTTACCTTCTAGTGATGCAGTATCAGCACCAGTGTAGAAACTAGTAGTGGTTGCATCTGAAGGAACGCGTGAGTATGCCTGTGCGATCTTGAATGGTGATAGTGCTTCTTCACCTGCAGTTACCGGAGTAGCTGCTGCTGAAGTGTCGCCCAATGATTGAGCATAACGAACACGTAGAGTGTGGATCTGACCAACTGGACCAGTCATTGGCTGAATGCCGACTAGTTCGTTAGCGATAACAGTTGGCATAACACGACGAATTACTGGAAGAATAACGCGGTTTAATGTTGCGATATTACCAGCAGTAGTGGTACCAGCCGAAGATTCAGCAAGAAGCTGCTTCTTTGTGTTTTCGAGAAGGACGCCCATTGTAGAGCGACGATTTCCTCTTAAGCCTTCAAGTAGGGCATCTTTAGTTTCCCCCCAACGACTTTCTAAAAGTACTTTTGACATTTATATTCTCCTGATTATTTCTTACTTAAGTCCAGCCAGACGCTTGAGGTCGATCACGTTGTCTTTTGTATACGAATCGTCTTCATGTTGCTTCTGACTAGATTTGTTACCGGTCGCTTCTATGATCACAGATTTAGCTGCCTTGTCGGCTGTTACTGAACCAGTATTAAGAACGGCTGGTAAATACTTATCGAATGCGTTTTGCAGCTTACCTGTTTGTACGCTTTCTAGCAAAGTCTTCATTACTTCAGCTTTCTCTTCGTTGAGCGGGGATAATAGTTCATCCATAACTTTTGCTCTCTGAGATGATTCTTTAATAATTCTTACTTCACGATCTTTGTTTTCTACGAGCTTTGTTGCATGTTGTAGTTTTGCAGTAGCTTCAGCTAACTGTCGATCTTTATGTGCAAGAGCTTTCATTACCTTGCGAGTCTCAGCCTTATCATTGAGATAAGTTACACTGAATTCACTTGCGAAGGATTCGAAAATCTTGCGACCGAAGTTATTCTTTCTAGCAGACTTGATGTCTTCCTTAAGTTGTGATAATTCTCCCTTAAGTTGAGATGCGACCGCACCGCTAACTTTCTTTGCGCTCTCAGCGATAAATCTCGCCTTGAGTGCTTCCAATTGCTTGCGGCCTTCAGCGACGAGTTTGACTTTTGCTTCTACCACTGCTTGTCTATCAACTGCGAATTCTTTGATTTCACGTGATAGAGCGTGTACGATAAAACCTTCTAGCTTCTTTTGGTTTTCCATCTGAAGTTTGCGATCATTGCGTAGTTCACGGATTTCTTCGGCTAGTTTAGTAACCATGAAATCATTGAACTTAGTTGCACTTTCACGTAGTTTTAGTTGTGATTTAACGCGGTCGTCATTCATTGCTTGTCTTTCAGATTTAAATTCTGCAATTTCTTCTGAAAGATTTGTAGTCATCATTTTGTCGAGAGCTTCTACCATCACATTACGATCATGTTCATAACGTTGTGCGAATTCTTCATGTAATTCTGCACGTACTTCTTGGCGAGCCTCGTTCAACCTAATTTCCCAGGCTTCATTTAACTGATTCCCGATATCTTCGTTGATCAGGCCGCTTTCTAGTAGTGGTTTTATAATGTCTAATTTCATTATACGACATTCCTTTTAATTTTTATAGCTTAAGTTCGTTGATGAGGCGTTTTACTTCTTCACCAAAGAATCGTTGTACTCGTTTACAGTTATCACCGTGCCATCTAGCATAAGTGTTTACTGCATAGTATTGGTCACAATGTGAACAATACGTTTTAGGTTGCTTTTTACCAAACATTCCGTTTAATTGTCCGATTTTGAATTCAGACATTTTTTGTTTGGCTCGGGCCGCTCTAGGTTTTTTCAGTTTCTCAATAGTCTGTTGAGAGTGTTTTTTTCCATAAAACGGGGCATCCTTTCCGCTTCTAGACATACCGTGCATGGGGTTGTTACTTCCTGATACATCAGTATGACCAATTTTCATGTTGGTTTTTACCTGATCAGTAAATCCTAATTTCCATCCTTGTTCTAAATATATGTCAATGTCTTCCGCACAAACCATAATATTTTTTTCTTCTTTGTGCATTCGTTTTTTATTCTGTGTTGATGTTACATCTGGTGTTGTACAGTTATTTCTGTTGAAACTCTGCGGATTGTTTCTAGCATCAGACACATGTAATAATTCTTTTTCTACTACCCTCATCCATTTTGATGATCCATATGCTATTATTTCTCTTTGCCAGTCGCTAGGGGTAGCTTCTATTAGAGGCTTTACATATTTACTAGAGCATATATATCCGTCGTCAGGGTGGCAATTTTTTGAAGTCCTAGATCCAATGTACCATTTACCAGATGGTAAATGAGTCCAACGATATACATATGACAAGTTAGAAGACATTATATCTTCAACTCCTCTATTAGTTTTAGTATTTCTTTTTGTGCGCGGCGTTGCAGGGCTTGCTCTGTCAAAATATCTCCCTCTTTCATTGCCTGTAATAACTTGTATCCTGTTTTACTATTGAGAACGCCTTCATAAATTGCTTTGGGATATGCGTTTGGTGCACTAGGTTGGGCAACGATATCAACAGTGATGATTTCAAAATCACTGACTTTACCATCCATGTCGTTTACATTACCTGATCCACGACTGGATACACCTAGTTTAACTCCTGATTCCAACATTGTTCTTACGAGTTGACCCATTGGAGTAGGGAGAATTTTTAGTTTGCCTATTCCGTTTGGTCCGTCCATCCACATGCTTGTGATCATGTGTGATACACGGTCTAGGTTGATTTTAAGATCATCTGGATGATCTACTTCCCCCAAAACTGAATAGCCTTCACTGACTTGTTTGTTGAGTGTTTCTACTGCATTTTCGATTTCATGGACAGGGTAAATACGCTCATTTGCGTTCTTTACGCCGCCTTGAATGAAAATCCCTTTCATGTACAGGGTTTTTAGATCGCCGTCGCCTTCTTTTACAGACTCGACGATCATACCTGCTTTGTCAAAGGTAAGATTTTCTCTAAGATACAAGGCCATTTGCTCTCAGATTCCTTATCGAATTGGTTTACGAGCAGAACGTCTTGATTCTGCTACTGGGCTCTTAGTGTTTGATCCATCGTCACCAAACTTTGGCTTAGGTGCTGCGCTCAAATCTTGTGATTTCTTGCCTGGTGTGTTCTTGAATGAACCCGCGCCCTTTAGATCCTTTGCAGTAGGAGCCGGACGGCCCTTTTCATCAGTGCCGCCAAAGTTTACTGGATTGCTATCCATGCCAGCTTTGCCTGAATTGAAAGTGACCGGGCTTCTAGTGTATGAACCGTTGTCTCCGTGAGTTACTGAAACCTTTTGAAGTTGAACAGCTTCATTGGTTGGCAGCATACCGCGTTCTTTGCGTATGTCATATTCATCTTCAGGGCTTAGGTTACCTAATTCACCAAAGTCGTCGGCGAACTGACGCGCGAGGTCTCTCATGTATGCTCGGGCTTCTTCAGGTGTTTTAGGCTCTCTTGGTAATTTGCCGAGGTTCTTGCCGTATGCTCTGTCTAACCTATTCTTTATTTGTTCCTTCGATGATTGTGGGTGACCGCCGGTGTCATGTTTGCGACCTTCGGCTATTTCCTCAGCATCAGCATCTTCGAAGTCTTCGTCTTCGTCTTCGTCTTCATCTTCGTCTTCATCTCCGCCCATGATGTCTTCAAATTCAGCCATCAATTGGTCGAGCTTGTCTTCGATGCGTATTACTGCATCTTCGATTTCATCATTTTCATCATCATCCATGTCCATGTCCATGTCCATGTCTTCATCTTCGTATTCTGAATCATCATCCTCGAGGTCGAAATCGATTTCTTCATCGTCGTCAGACATGCCTTCTTCTTCGGCATTAATCTCGTCCATCAACTCGCCCAGGGCATCGCCGCCCATTCCCTCTTCCATTTCATCAGCCATGATTGACTCAAAAATTTCGCGTGATTTTTCAACAACGATTTCATGGAATAGTTCGCGAGCTTGATCTTCATTCTCGTTTATTACGAGGTTGATTAGTTCTTCATATTTCTTAATATTCATTAGAATTTTCTCCTGATTGAAAATGGCCTTGCATAGTTACTTATGCGCTATCTTAGAAAACAGCGTATTAACTCTGTATTTTTTGCATTTTGTAGTTAAGACTAGGTATCTTAGATGCCCGGAGGCATACCGCCAGACTCTGGTTTAGGACCATATTGAGTCCTTACTTTAGAAAGATAGATATTCTTCTCGTAATTTCTAACATCTAACATACGTCGTAATTTACGAATCTGTTTTAATGTTAGTTTGGTCTTGCGTGAGGTACGCCATACAGGCTTGCTGTTGTCGTCGTTGACATCTTGTAGCCCATTAATAGGGGTATCAAACACCTCAGTTAATAACATACCGTTCTCCTTATTTGTATTTATTCATCTTATAAAATAAGACATTGGTAGATTAGTAACTCTGTTATATTTGCATTGGACTGTTCGGTGAAGGGGTACCGGGGCCGCCCATTGTTGGTTGTCCGGCAACATCACTTGCTACTGGACCTGTTACTTCATCTGGCATGTTGCCTTCTTGATCTATAGAAGAAAGTTCGTCTGCCATAGTTTGGTCTGCATCGAAATCTCCAGTGGACACCCCGATATTGCGTAGATCAGAGCCTTGGGGAGACATATCAACTTCTTTCTTGTTTTCTTCTTCCCACATTTTTTCGTTCTTTTTGATTTCTTCTTCGGACAAGCCCAAAAATCTTTCAAGAGCAAACCTCTTAGACATGTAAGGAAATGCTTCCATAGAAGCGAAGGTTTGCACCCGTGCTGTATCCATCTCTGCTTGCCGATAAGCAGCAAAATTTTGGGGAGGATTAAACGCAATTTGAAACAGACCAGTATCAATATTGAATCCTCTCCAGCGAAGGAACAGCTTGAACTCTTCATCTAATTTCATACCGATGTAATTCTGCAATCGTTCACAGTACTGATTGAATCTGAATTCTTGAATCATAGCAGTACCGACACGGCCATCGTTCATTGGTGTCGTGTTGTCATCTGGTCCAGTTGGCAGATAACTTGACGGTACACGAAGACCACGAGCAAGACGATTGTTGAAGTATTTCAAGTCATCGATCTCACCAAGATTCTGTCCACCAGGAAGAACTTCAACTGACGACCCACGACCTTCAGCGGTGACAGGAAAGAAGTAATCCTCATTCATTGAGTTTTTGACGAAAATACCCGCGTCAATAGCAAAAGTATGATAATCGTGCCACTTATGTAGTCCATCAATAGTGATAGTTCCAGTATCTCTGCTTGATACTTTAGTTATCTTTACTACCCTGTGATTGAAGTTGTCTATTTCACGAACGAAATGTTTCCAGTTGTTGTATCCGAACTGATTAAGTAATCTATCAAGCTTACTATAACCAAACTTAGTAAAATCTATTTTACAATGAGCATTTTTATAATCTAATGAAGTGGAGTTAAGTTCTTTAACTAAGTTCAATAGTGTTATACTATTATCGCATTCTTTCAATACATCATTTTTATTTTTAGTACCACTTTTAACGATGTCCGACACGATTTGTAACATATCAAACGACAAGTTCAACGATTGATTCTTAATCTTTACGCGATGCTCGCAGTTATCTTTAACAATCTTCATCATTTCGGGATTGCTAGCAAGATATTCTTTGCGTGACTTGCTCATGTTTTCTTTATATCGTGTAGCAACATCTACATCATTCTGTCTCAGCCAAACAGCTTTTTGTTGTGCGTTTCTAATATTCCATAGTTTCGCTAACCTATCTTCTTCTGATAAGTTTTCCCAGTATTCTTTGAGTGTATTTGATATCTTAGAAGTCATTTCTTCACGATAGTCATTAGACATTGTTTCCCAGAAGTCTTTTTTCTGTGCCGCATGATACATTATATGATCAGCTTTGTTCATATAAGTTAGATTTCTAGGATCGTTATTGAAACGATTATAATCTTTATGATGAATAGTAGTTCTGGGTGATAACACATATTCAGCAAGATAGCTAAACTCTTGGTGCTTGCCCTTTTCACGGAAAAACTCACCTACCATTCTATGAGTCCATACCCAAGATTTGGATTCATGATCCCATACTTGCTGATACTCGTTAGTTTTTCCTCCTGACATAGCTTTATTCTGGGTATTGAATGCTATCAAACTATCCTGTTCAGTGAGATATTGTGCTTCAACAAAACCTTTACCAAATACCGGCAGTTTATGATCCGGAGTGCAGATCAATGTTTTACCGTTGTCAAACGTAAGCTCAAGAACTTCCGTGTCTTTTCTAGTAACTCCGGCCCAGTTAATTACGCCCGGTACTATCTTACCAGATTCTGGATCACAACTATACGCCCAGTTTTCTTTACCTTCTTCAAACTCTGTAATAATCTCACTCAATGGTAATGTTCTACCATCCAATAATGGAATCTTTGTTTCTAAATCCAAACATAGGGGATTGTATGAAGCATCAACTATTGACGCTCCGCCATACAACGAAGGAATTCTGCGTTGGTGAATTTCATTCTTGACACGTTCAACAAATGCCATTGCTAAGTGACTCGGCATGTTGCCAACATCGATCTTGAACATTCTACGTTCAGGAGCACGTTGCACACGATAGATAAGAACAGCGTCTTCTAGTAGTTCTTTCTGCTTGTAGACCTTGAAGATGTTCTCTAGGATCGACTGACCGAATGGCCAGAATCTGTCAAGTCCTTCTGTTAATGATAAGTGGACGATATGCTTTGCGTCTATCGCAGATTCACTCTGTCCCAATGTGAATCGTGAGCCCGTAGTATTGTATGGCATTGCAGGAACCGTGTAAGGAGTGTTGGTGCCGCCTCCGGTACCACCCAAACCAGTTGCAGGGTTAGCAGCAAAGTCAGTATTCGTTTTTTGTGCTACTGATAAGTTCTGTAGGTTGATGTTGATGTCCTTTAAGACATACTGTTCTGGCTTCTTGCCTTCACTCTCGTTGACGATAACTTTAATGACTTTGACCATGTCGACCCAGTATAGTTTGAAGTTTTCGGGGTCGCGCACAAACACTTGGTCGCCGTACTTTACAACATTGCGGAAAATCTTAAATATACGGCCATTAAATTCATTTAGTTTACACCACTGCTGCAATTGCTTACTTAACAACTCTACTTCATGTGGGGTAGGGGTTTCTTTAAATTCGAAAGAAAACGGTGTCTTATTGTGTTCATTTCTTTGGGTAGAGAACTCTGCAAGAATATCTAAACATGCATTGATCTCAGCATCAACGTCCATCATTTCATATTGGTTGTAACGTTCGATTCTGTTAGGGTGACCGGTGTAGACTTCAGGAAGCCTACTCATATAATTTTTATAGCCAAACTCGGTGTTATTATAACCGCCGGTCGGCGTGCCATTCTGTCCAGGCGACCCATTCCAAGCCCCGCTGTTGCTGTTAAGCCCAGAAATAGGACTTGATACACCTGATTTATTTAGGAATTTCTTTTTATAGCTCATGACTTATATTTATCTTTTATACTATGAGGCTTTCCATTTCCATGTTGTCTGACCACAGTCCCATATGCGATCAAACCCACAAGATTGCATAATTTCCCATTCTGACATTGACCCGTCGTAGCCTTCTGCGACAAGCTTTGCCTTTTGAAATTTATTTCTAGAAAACCGCTTTTTATAATCTGTGTAGCAATATCCAACATTCGTTGATGTGTTGACAAATCCAAGTTGTTTATACACGTTGCCAGTGAACCAACGATTATCACTATACGATACTATAGATTTAGGAAAATAAGTTTTGACAAACATAGACATCATTTTATTTGCGCCGCCCACAACACCAGTCGAAGAACAATATCGAATCAGTTCCCACTCAACCGTGTTGTTAAATCTTGCCTTACGAAATGTCATTATAGATATCAACTTATCGTTAAATTTCAATCCAATATTAACTTTTGCAGGGGCGAAGCCTTGGATGTGATTTTGTTCTATGAACATCTTTGCTTCGTTGTGGCTGATCTCTTCAACTGAGCATTGTCTAGCATACAACGGCACTGACGATTTACCCAAAATATTTATTAGTATTGCTTTACACTGCTCTTTTCGGTCATCCCATTCGTCTTGAAACATTGTGACAAGCCTGATTCCATGCTCAGCGCAATGTTTATGCTTACTTGCATGATAATTTCTTGTCCGACTCGACGAATTTTCTGAGTGCCAGTACAATCCTCCGCACTCAATCGCAACATTCAAATTTGGAATGTAAAAATCTAGCTCTTGCGGAAAAATGATGTTGCGATTTCCTTGTTCGTAAGTAATGTTGATGCTGGTTAGCCATTCTGCTATTTCAATTTCAAATTTACTAGACAACGGACGAGCAAACAACTTGCTAGCATCATATTTCTTCGCGTATAGATACAATGTATGTGGGGCTATTTTTAAAATAGTGATAGCTTCTTCTCTGGTCTTACCTGATATTGTTTGAGTGAATAGGTTTTCGTCGTCGAGAATTTTTAAGGTATCGTCGGGTATATAGATTCTACTAGCAGCCCCAACGTTATATCTTTCGAATAAAGTAACTTTTCGTTTTAGATTTACCGTGCTGACATCGTTGTTGGCTTGCCAACTGTCTCTCATCTGTTTGACAGAATTTTTGTTCTGTAATGGAAACAGTACCCCGTGTTTTTCAGCATGTGTTGTTTGAGTTTTTAGTTGCTGTGAGCCAAGTTTCATGTGATGTGTTTCACCATACCGAACTAAGTTAGTATTCTGCGTTTTAAGTTTTGATATAGTTTTTTCTTCGTTTGATCTACTATTTTTCTTAGATTGGACCAACTCTTGTTGAGACTTCAGTTTCATATGATGTTCAACACCATATTTTTCTAGGCTAGTTTGTTTGATTCGCTCTTGAATTCCGGGAATTTGCGAAGAATTTGTAACTCCATATTTTTCCAAAAAACCCTGCTGTTGTTTTTCTATTCTATCTCTTATTACATCTTTGCATTTGTTTCCAAGATCACATCCAGTACGATATCCTGTAGTAAAAGTATTGAACTTGCGATAGTTTCCATCAGAACATCTCGGGGGTTCACCGTTCAGAACAATGTAAACCTGTTCCATAGTGTTTTTAACTGGATATTGAACTGTAGTATGTGTTAGCCACTGAACAATATCAGGACGAGTTTTTAGCCATTTTGGCATTGCACATAACTTTCGGTGTTTCAAAAAGTTTTGAATTTCTGTGATCATACTGCTATTTATGCATTGACCGCGGCGTCTAAATTACCTATGTTTAAAATGTCACATGATTAATTATTAGATGCACGCAATATCTTCTCAGAAATGTCATTGGTAGTGCGTATAGCATCTACCATACTGTCCAACTTTGCGTTCAACAATTCCATAACTGCTATATTAATTCTTGTATTATCTAAATTAGCATTACGCGCGAATGTGTCATTCTTTATCGTGTTTTCAACAGTTGCAGTCTTTTCAGAATTCATATCACGTACAATTTTATTGATCGTAGCAGTCATCGTTTTTGGAGTAAAGCTAGCTGAACTCAATGAGCCAAATGCTTTGTCATCTTTCATATCCATGAGAGAATCTAACTGTGTCGCAGGTGATTTTGCCAGCATCATAAGTGCTGAATTATTAACAAGAGGGGCGATAAGTTCAGTACCGTGTAATGTTGCTGGATAACCTGAAGATGGTCCAGTAAACACTCCACCCTTTTCTGCTTTCAATTCTACGTGCGGGGGATCATTTCGGTAGGGACGATGCAATCCATATTTGTGCAAATATGGATCAAAAGCACCTCGGTCTGCACTTATATCCAGTGCTTCACCGCGACCATGTTTGCTACCAGCACCTGACCCGTCTACTTTATATTGCTTTCCCCCATAAGTAATAGTAGTGTCATTCATTGGTCTAGCAGGGGTATGAATGCCTGATTCCCCTAAAATATTGCCTCTTACCCAAAGCTCTGCTTGGTATTGATCGGAACGATGTGCGCTGTTTATTTTTATAGGGCGTCTAAACTCTTTAGCAGCAGTAAAGAACCTGGAAAGCAAATTAGAATTCATTCCGGATAAATCAGCACGGTCCCCTAATGTTATATTATCGGGCTTACTAGATATAAGTTTAGTGTCCGCCATTGGTCCTCCAGCAAGTTGTGGTCCTCCAGCAAGTTGTGGTCCTCCACTTCTAGCCAATTGTTGAACAAATTCGGGGGTATCACCTTTCTGGACCTTCGCTGTCGCGGTGCTCATTTTTTTGTTCATCAACTCATATACTTCACCTAAAGTTCTAGCACGATCTCCATCATAGTAGATGTTTCTGTTGGCTTTTGCTGCGTTTGGATTTAAATCTGCTGCAATGGCATTTGGATCTCGATTCATCGCGTTCAAGAATTGAGTTGCACCGCCAGCACCCAAAAAGTGAGCCATATATAAATCTGTATTAGATGCTCTTCTGCCAGTACCCTTTTCAAGTTGTTTTCTTTGCTTTTCAGTAAAATAAGCCATAACTTCTGCGGCTTTGTTTGGATCAAATTTATCTTGTAGAGAATAGTCTTTGCCCATCTCTTTGGTTAGCTGTTTCCAAGTTGAGTCCAAAAATTGAAACATGCCTCCGGCAGAACTAGTTGTTGCTCTAGCATCTGCTCTGCCCCCTGATTCGATCATGGCTGTCGCAGCCATATATGATCCTAAGTTTGCGGGTATCTGAGGCGCGCCTGATGCGGAACCACCGGACGACCCACCGTACGAACCACCTTGTGGAGTAGTTTCAGTATTACCTGACATATTGAACATCAGTTGTGATAAAGCATCTAATGCTTGTTTAAACCTATTCAGCATGTTGCCTGTACTAAGTAATTCATCTTTAAATTTCTTTATTGATTCAGACATTTCAGTAGTACTGTCAGTGGTAGTAGAATCAGATGTGGGTTTTATAAGTTTTTCTAATGCTTTCGACGATTTAGCACTTTCATTTAGTATCGCTTGTGTTTCCGGAGAAATTGCAGTATCACCTGGGGTCGCTACTTCTGATTCAGGTTTATCTTTGCCCGCAAGTACTTGTTCTGCAATCCCTGTGGTTTGCACATTGCCAGCTTCAGGTTCAGGTTTATCTTTTCCTTTAAATGCACCAAACAAAGCATCCCCTGCTTTTCCACCAGCAAAATAGCCGAGGCCGCCTCCAAGAAGTCCTCCGATAGCAGCGCCGGGTCCCGGGATCGCTACTTCTGATTCAGGTTTATCTTTGCCCGCAAGTACTTGTTCTGCAATCCCTGTGGTTTGCACATTGCCAGCTTCAGGTTCAGGTTTATCTTTTCCTTTAAATGCACCAAACAAAGCATCCCCTGCTTTTCCACCAGCAAAATAGCCGAGGCCGCCTCCAAGAAGTCCTCCGATAGCAGCGCCGGGT
>Ga0247831_1002274_pt1 | contig 31970 bp, 33 predicted proteins | sample LaCruzMarch2015__9_FD_192406 | JGI IMG/M metagenome (GOLD analysis project Ga0247831, IMG submission 192406) | Freshwater microbial communities from meromictic Lake La Cruz, Castile-La Mancha, Spain - LaCruzMarch2015_1m | ecosystem: Environmental > Aquatic > Freshwater > Lake | place: Spain...
CCCTAGTAGTCTACCACTCGGTTGCGTTTGCTCAAATACGCCTGCCACAAACAAAACGCCGCGAGGCTGCGCAGCGGTTGCCAATCAGTGCTCAATGCCTCGATTTCGCCGTATTCGCGTACCCCAAATTGCTCCCCCACCGAAGTACGCAAAGCCACATCGCCCATTGGAAATAGGTCTGAATGGCCGAGCGACATCATTTGATAAACACTCGAAGTCCAGGGTCCTATACCCTTAATGCTCAATAGTGTTGAATCAATCTCATCATAGTTCTGTCGGGTCTGGTTTTGGGATTCGAGCAGCCCGTTGAGCCGTCCTTCTTGCACGGCCCTAGCCAAAGCCTGAACATAGGTTCGTTTCTGCCGGCTGATCGACGCATACGTCCAATCGGCTTCGTTCAGTTCGAAAATGCGGTCGGGGTGCAACGTTACTGCGCGTTCCAGAAGCCGGTCGAAGTGCGCCTTGGCCGAGGCCAGGCTGAGCTGCTGTTCGAGGACAATGCGCACCAGGGTTTCGAATCCGGGCGGTCGGGCCCAACCCGGGGGACGACCATGGAGCGCCACGATATCCGCAAACCGGGGTTCGAGGGCAAAGAGCCGATCTAGATGGGCATCTGTTACATAAGGATGCTCCGAAACCGACCCTGTTCTCGTCATTCGGAAGCAGACTCTTAACCGACTTCGTTGGGGGGCAACAACCGGCTACGAACCGAGCCAAATCCAATCCGCACCCCGTTTTTTTCGCCCCAGGCGCGCATTTCGACCACGTCTCCGTCTTCGAGAAAGCGGCGCGTGGTTCCATCGTTCAAAGGCACGGGACGTTCGCCTTTCCAACTGAGTTCGAGCATAGAGCCATAGCTGTCGGGCGTAGGGCCGCTAATCGTCCCGCTGGCCATCAAGTCGCCACAATTGATGTTGCAACCGTTCGAAGTATGGTGGGCGAGTTGTTGCGCCATGCTCCAATACAAATGGCGGGTATTGGAACGACACACCCGCGTGCTGCTGCCCGTCGGTGTTCCGATCCACACTTCAAGCTCGATGTCGAAGTGGTGGGACCCGGTTTGAGACAAATAAGGCAAAACCGGAGGGTCTTGCACGGGCCCTTCGCACCGAAACGGTTCGAGGGCATCGAGGGTCACAATCCAGGGGCTTACGCTTGAAGCGAAATTCTTGCCCAAAAACGGTCCGAGGGGCACGTATTCCCAGCGCTGAATGTCGCGGGCAGACCAATCGTTAAAGAGCAGCATACCAAAGATGTACTCCTCGGCTTCGTCGATGGAAATCGAATGGCCCAGGGGTTTTCCTTCGCAGGTTACAAAGGCCATTTCGAGCTCGAAGTCCATTTGACGACTGGGGGCAAACACGGGTCGATCGGAACCGGGTTCGAGAATTTGTCCTTTGGGGCGTTGCACATCGACCCCGCTGACCACGATGGACGAAGACCGTCCATGATAGCCTACGGGTATATGCAACCAGTTGGGCAATAAGGGGTTGTTGGGGTCTCGAAACATGGCCCCGACATTGGAGGCGTGTTCGCGGCTGGAGTAGAAATCGGTGTAGTCCTGAACGTAGATCGGCATGAGCATTTGGACCTCGTCGGCCGGAAACAAAATGTTTTTCCGATGGCCTTCGTTGCGGCTCAGTTCGTCGTTTTCTGCGTCAAAAATCCACGCCAATCGATCGCGGACGGCTCGGCATTTGGCAGCGCCCATGCTGATGAACTCGTTGAGCGAGTCCTGCAAAAAGACGTCGGCCGGGAGTTCGATGCCTTCAAAATAGCCGAGCTGGTGGAGCGCGCTCAAATCGATGACGGTATCTCCGATGCGGCTTCCGAGCGTGATGACGTCGTCGGTGGGGATAAACACCCCAAACGGCAGATTTTGAATGGGAAAATCGCTCAACAGCGGTACGTCGATCCAGGAACGGCGGGTAGGGTCGTTGGCAAAGCGCATCGAGGGGTGGTTTGCGCCAAATATAGGCAAGCAGTCTACCTTTGAACCATGGATAAAGACCGCCAACTCTTTGAATTGATCGAGGCCGAACGCGAGCGCCAAACCGAAGGGCTCGAACTGATTGCTTCCGAAAATTTTGTGTCGGACTCGGTGATGCGCGCCATGGGCTCCGTTTTGACCAACAAATACGCCGAGGGTTATCCCGGCCGCCGCTACTACGGGGGCTGCGCCGTCGTCGACGAGGTGGAAAATCTGGCCATCGAGCGCATCAAGGCGCTGTTTGGGGCCGACTATGCCAATGTGCAGCCGCACTCGGGTTCTCAGGCCAATGCTGCGGTGTTTTTGGCGTGTTTGCAGCCGGGAGACAAGATCATGGGCTTCGATTTGAGCCATGGGGGGCACCTGACCCACGGTTCTCCGGTCAATTTTTCGGGCCGTTTGTATCAGCCTGCGTTTTATGGGGTGGAGCGCGAAACGGGCTTGCTCGACTACGACCGCATTGCGGATCAGGTGGCCCAATGGAAGCCGAAGATGTTGATTTGCGGGGCCTCGGCCTATTCCCGCGATATGGATTTTGCCCGCTTCCGCCAAATCGCCGATTCGGTGGGGGCTTTGCTCTTGGCTGATATCAGCCATCCTGCCGGTTTGATTGCCAAGGGTTTGCTCAATGACCCGATTCCGCATTGCCATCTCGTAACGACCACCACGCACAAAACGCTGAGGGGGCCGCGCGGAGGCTTGATTTTGATGGGGCGCGATTTTGAGAATCCCTTTGGCTTGAAAACGCCCAAAGGCGAGCCGAGAATGATGTCGTCGGTCATCGATGGGGCGGTTTTTCCGGGGACGCAAGGCGGTCCGCTCGAGCATGTGATTGCGTCCAAGGCCGTGGCGTTTGGAGAGGCGTTGGAAGACGGGTTCTTCCAATACGCGCTTCAGGTCCAAAAAAATGCCCGGGCCATGGCCGCGGCGTTTATGGATCGGGGGTATCAGGTGATTTCCGGCGGTACCGACAACCATCTGATGCTCATTGACTTGCGGAATAAGGGGATTACGGGCAAGACGGCGGAAAAAGCGTTGGGTTTGGCGGGGATCACGATCAACAAGAATATGGTGCCCTTCGACGACCAGTCGCCTTTTGTGACCTCGGGGATGCGGATTGGTACCCCGGCCATTACGACCCGAGGGTTGGTGGAGTCGGATATGGAAACCGTGGTTTCGTGGATCGACGAGGCTTTGCAACGCCCTGAAGACGAGGCACATTTGGAGCGCATCGAAGACGCCATCGCCGATTTTATGAGCGAGCGCCCGCTGTTTGCGTGGTGAGGGTCTTCTGCCCTTTGGCGTAGCTTTTCAATCCTCCATCGGCTGAGCCGAGTGGCCAATATCGTCAGGGTTTTCCACTCGGAAAGGGCGACAACCCTATCTGGGCGTAGGTTTCAAGCTACGCCCTACCGTACAACCACAGAGAAACGCATTAGCAGGAAACCCTTCTTCTAAGGGCAGGGGAGCAGACGCTAAAGCCCTTGTTGTCCAATAGACCCATAGCCACTTTAGGCTATCTTTGGGTAAAGCACAGAGCCCATGACCATAGTAATCAACCAGTCGAATCTAAAAAAGACTCCGAAGTTGCTCAGCGAAAAGCTCAAAAAATCAGCCAAGAAAGCGGCTTTGTTAAAACATTTTGGCAAACTCAAAAGAAGTATTGATGGATTGACCTATCAAAATTCCATGAGGGAGAATGAAGATTGATTTTATAGCAGACACGAACTTTTTAATCTATGTGCATGAAGGCAACCCCTTTGTAGAGCCCTTTATAGAATATGATTTTGGCGTTTCTTTCATTACAGAATTGGAGCTTTTGGGATTTCGGGATTTAAAACCCACCGATGAACGAAAGATTCGAGCATTACTAGACGATTGTTTTCTTATTGAATGGAGTCAAAAATTAAAGGAGAACACAATACGATTAAAGAGAAAGTATACCATTAAATTACCTGATGCCATTATTGCATCAACCTGTTTAACCTATGAACTTCCCTTGGTTACAGCCGATAAAGGATATGCGGCCATTGAAGAATTGGACCTTTTCTTGATTGAGTTGTGAAGTTTTTCTTGGTGGCAATACCCGCGAAAGAACTGAGCCGGACCGCAGCTTGAAGAAAGTCTGAATTCATCAAAAACAAGGCCGTTGGACGTGCCCTTTGCCCCACCTGGGCGTAGGTTCCAAGCTACGCCTCAACGAAGGACGAGTTTTTCGAAACCGAAGGAGTATAAGACGCTTGTTTAAGTTCGATCAAGGAGGTGCAGTCCCCACCTAGGCGTAGGTTCCAAGCTACGCCCTACCGTACAACCACAGAGAAACGCATTAGCAGGAAACCCTCCGATGCTTGATTTTTGAAATTCTCCTTATCTTGAAACCACTGGATGCCTCAAACGAACGAGAAACACCGCGCGAAGGGATTCGCGCAGCAGCCGATCTCGGTCATTGACCGTTTAATGCGTCAGACCACGCGAGGGGACTCGCGCGGGAGCGGGGGCTGAATTATTGTTTGAAGTACTCTTTTCCACGAAGTGACGCACTACGGTAACCAAAATCAGAAAGGTCCTATTGGTCCTAACGGTGATATTGATGAATCGGGTCTTGCCTTTGAAAAAGATGCATATGGGTATATCATTACACGAGATAACGCAGCTGCATTGTCAAAATATTATGAGAAGGTGATCCTCAATGAAAAACCATTACCGAATGTTCTGGAATAATTGGAATATCAATGTAAGTATATTACTATTTCTTGCTTTAACAAGAATAAGTACTCAAGCTTTTGCTCAGGACGGTAGTAACATTGAAATCGAAGTTACGGCTTCTAGACCCTTGAATTTTTTATTGATTGAAATTCAGTATTGGAATAATCAGGATACTATCCAATCAATCTATCGATTATCGGAGTTTGACATTTGTCAAGGTTTGCTTTCAGTCAAAATGAGTAGCACGGAAAAAGTTTCATTAAATCAACGTGATTTTGTTATTACTCCTTGCAATTTTGTTTCGAAGATTAAAGAATTTGAATTGAATGAATATAATAACATAGAACTTCATCCTGGTCAAAAGTTTAGAGATGTTTTAGTCTTTTTTTCCATGGAGAATAGGGGTATACCTGAGGGTAAGTACAAGATAGTATGCAAATTAAATATAGATAAGGAATTGTTGCTTAACCCAAAAACGAATCTACTTTATTCATTTGAATTGTCTAGTGCTGAGATATCGTGGTAGGATTTGTTATTCAAATATCATTATCGAAGAGAAAGCTTTACATCCTACCCACTGGGCGTAGGTTCCAAGCTACGCCCTACCTTACAACCACAGAGAAACGCATTAGCAGGAAACCCTCCGCATGCTTGATTTTTGAAATTCTCCTTATCTTTTAGCCACAGATGTACCAAACGATCGTGAAACACCGCGCGAAGGGATTCGCGCAACAGCCGAACTCGGTCATTGACCGTTTAGTGCGGCAGACCACGCGAGAGGACTCGCGCGGGAGCGGGGAGAGGACTCGCGCGGGAGCGGGTGCCGAGTGTGAACAAAAAAGAGCTCCAATTGCTCTAAAGCGTCCAGGACAGCACATCCGTGGACTGAATAAATATGAATGGAACTTTTTGTTTTCTTAAAATAGAAGCCCCAGAGCAATTGTATTCGATCATCTCAGAGTTACTCGGGGTGGTACTCCAAGACTACGCCAGAGGGTGGATGTACGAGGTTGAACTGGGAGAGAACACGTACAGCGATGCAATCAACTTTCTTCTTGACCTTTTGGAATGCCAATTACCAACCCTCGAAAACATAGGCATTCACAGACATTGTATTTCTGTTTCGCTCATCTATTCCTATCGCAATCAGTGCAACCTAGAATTTCTCCCGATCGATTTGAAACGATTAGGGGATAGTGGAATTGCGTTGTGTGTTTCTTGCTACGAAAATGGGAATTGACCGACCCCACCTAGGCGTAGGTTCCAAGCTACGCTCCCCTCGGAAAGGATGATAGTCCTTTGTACATCCATAAATTGGAGATATCTGGATTTCCGTGATTTCCCGCTGAAATAGTCGTCACTCGCTGAAAGCAAGCGACTGGGACATTGGTTGATCCCCGCGGCAGAAAGAAAGCAACTGAAAACCGCCCCAGCGCCCTAGCCTACCCATTGGCAGGGGATAGGGCTTCCTGTTTGTACACCGTTGCGATGGCTGTGGTAAGCTTGGGGTATTTTCCTACATTCGCTCGTCCTTAGAAAACCCAAACCAACCTTCAAAAGCACGAATGAAAACACCCATTAAAGCCATTGGATCGCTCTGGGCCCTTGCGTTGCTCAGTGCCTGCAATCCGGTGGAAAAGCCCCAAGAAACGGCGAGCACTGGAACAGCGGCCACCGAGGCCTACGACCGGACCGTCCTACCCATTGTGGAGCCCGAACCCACGACCATTACCGAATTGGACGCCCGCAATGTCGAAAAGCCCGCACGTTTTGAGGTCAAAGCCCCAGAAAACGCCCCCAACGTTGTGATCGTGCTCATCGACGACATCGGTTTCGGACACTCCAGCGCCTTTGGTGGACCGATTCATATGCCCACCCTGGAGCGTTTGGCGGCCAATGGATTGAAATACAATCGTTTTCATACCACAGCCCTGTGTTCTCCAACGCGTACGGCCCTCATCACCGGCTACAATCACCACTCGAACAACGCCGGAGCCATTATGGAAGTAGCCACGGCCTTCCCCGGCAATACGGGTGTGCGCCCTCAGTCGATCACCCCCATGCCCGACGTGCTCCGCATGAACGGCTACAACACCGCCGCCTTTGGGAAATACCACGAAACCGCCCCATGGGAAGTATCGGTTTCGGGTCCCTTCGACCGCTGGCCTACTGGTTCGGGATTTGAGAAATTCTACGGGTTCATCGGGGGAGAGACCAATCAATGGCATCCCTTGGTGTTCGACGGCACCGCGGCCATCGATGTGCCTGACAACGATCCCAACTACCACTTTACCACCGATATGACCAACCAGGCCATGTCGTGGATCAGCAACCAACAGGCCACCACTCCGGACAAGCCCTTCTTTGTTTACTTCGCCACCGGTGCCACGCATGCGCCCCACCATGCGCCTGAGTCGTTTATCGACAAATACAAAGGACAGTTTTCGATGGGTTGGGATGCCTTGCGGGAGCAAACGCTCCAGCGCCAAATCGAGCTGGGTGTCGTGCCCAAGGGAACCAAGCTGGCCCCCAAGCCCGAGGCCATCAAGGACTGGGCGGCTTTGACGGCCGACGAAAAGCGATTGTTTGAGCGTCAAATGGAGGTATTTGCGGGTTTTGCCGAACACACCGACGCGGAAGTCGGTCGCTTGGTCACCATGCTCGAGGAAATGGGCGAGCTCGACAATACGCTGTTCTTGTATATCGTAGGCGACAACGGTTCGAGCGCCGAAGGAGGTTCGATCGGAATGTTCAACGAGAATACCTACTTCAATGGGGTGCAGGAAACCATCGAAATGCAGTTGGAGCGCATCGAAGCCCTTGGCAGCGACGAGTGCTACAGCCACTTTGCCGCGGGTTGGGCCGTGGCGGGCAACGCGCCCTTTACGTGGACCAAGCAGGTGGCTTCCAACTTTGGCGGAACCCGGAATGGTATGGTGATGCACTGGCCCAAGGGCATCAAGGCGAAAAACGAAGTGCGTTCGCAGTTTCACCACGTCATTGACGTAGCCCCGACCGTCTATGAGGCCGCTGGCTTGCCGGCTCCCCGTATGGTGAATGGCATCGAACAACGGCCTATGGAAGGCGTCAGCATGGCCTATTCGTTTGATCAGGCGCAGGCTCCCGATGCCCGCAAAACCCAATATTTTGAAATGATCGGCAATCGCGCCATCTACCACGACGGCTGGTATGCGGGAACCATTCACAAGGCGCCTTGGGAGCTGAAGCCCCGAGGTCCTTTGACCGAAGATGTGTGGGAACTGTACAACGTCAACGAGGACTTTAGCCAGGCCAACAACTTGGCGGCTCAAAATCCCGAAAAACTCGAGGAGCTCAAAAAGCTCTTTTTGACCGAAGCGGCCAAATACCATGTGTTGCCCATCGACGACCGTTCGATTGAGCGCTTCGACAATGTGATTGCGGGTCGTCCCGACGCTTTGGGCGGACGTTCTTCGATTACGTATCGCGCTCCGGCCTATAAGATTCTCGAGAACGCCTTTATCAACCTGAAAAACACCTCGTATACGGTCGAGGCGGAAGTCGAGATCGGAGCCAATGGTCAGGGTGTGATTGCCTGCCAGGGCGGTGATTTTGGCGGTTGGAGCCTGTTTTTGAACAACGGGGTGCCTTCGTTCGAATACAACTGGTTGGGCATTGAGCGCTACCGCGTTGCCGCGACCCAGAAACTCAAGCCGGGTGTCCACAAGATTACCTTCGATTTCGCCTACGATGGAGGCGGAAGGGGCAAAGGGGGCAAAGGGACTATTATGGTTGATGGGGTTCCGGTGGCCGAAGGGCGCATCGAAAAGACCGAAGAGAACACCTACGGTCTCGACGACCCAGGAGACATCGGCAGCGACAGCAATTCTCCGGTTTCGGAATCGTATCGCGGAAAAGCGCGGTTCAACGGAACCTTGAAAAAAGTCACCCTAGCGCGCAAACAGGCGTAAATCCTAGAACACTTCATTTCCAAACCGCCTCGACAGTCCGTCGGGGCGGTTTTTTTATGGATTGTTTCAGAGGCTTGACGCCTTCTGAGGAACGTTCTTAAGACTGCTGCGCTGTGCTACACGGAACCACGGGAAAGGGCCTATTGATTTTGGGGTTCTTGTCGCAGTGAAACCTGAGTGTTCTGTACGATAATCGTGAAAAATAGCCCCTTGTCCGTCCAAAATCAGCAGCGATCACTTCACAACGAATGCTACCCTCTACTTTGAATCGGCTGAACTCGTGAAGAGCCTAGACAATTGAAAAGATAGTGTCGCGCATTACTTCGTGTCTGGAATGATGTAGTACGATGTTAAAAAAATGATGAATTGGTTCTGTTGACCATCTTCTTCTTGAATGTCGTTGTCTGTCCGAAAGTGATTAATTTTTGACACAAGATTAACGTAGTGTCGCCTTGTATGCAACTTTCGAAATGGCCAATTCTGGTTAAAGCCCATAGAGAAAATACTGTCGAGGGAATTCTGATTTATCAGCCTAACCAAAGGAGTACCTACTAAATAGAAATCGAGATATAGATCTTCATAACGCGATACGCTGTCAGGAGTATTGAATGAACGATCATGAAGATACGCTTCATGTAATTCTCTGAAAACAGAAAAGGATTTTGAGTCATTCAATAGAACATCCTTGACTTGATCGAACAATGTGTCTTGTGCGTTCACTATTTGGGGAAGTAACACAGAGAAATACAGCAAATAGGAAATGAATGAATTCATAACAGTTCCCAGAAATAGACTGTTCCACCATAGGAGACATAATTATGATTGCCAACTGTGTTTAGATCGGAACCAAGCCATAATGTGGCATGTCCAGAGATTCCGCCGCTAAAACCTCCCAAGATTATATAGACACCATTTTTAACTCCAATCTTATTCTGTACATCTGTTATGTCAGTGGGTCCCGTTACAATAATGTCAGCGCTACCCCAAACCGTTGTTAGCCATTTCTTAAGCCCAATAGCGCTCGCAATGAAGCCTTTACCTTTAAATCTACCAACGGTGATGGGGAAGTCTTTCTTCACTACCACGCCTGCACTGAGTAGCCCAATGGAGACTCGAGTGGCGCAGGCATTGGTAAAAATTTCACGATTATAATCATCTCCCAAAATCGATTTAAAAACATCCTCTGTTCCTAAATCATCACCATTTCCATCTTTAGGATAGCCTTCATAGACTTTGTTCCATGATGGGCGATTTTGTTCATTTTCAGCTATTTCATTGATAGTATTTGGAAACAGCCATCTGTCGCGCTCTCGGCCAAACCAAGTACTATAGTTTGCATTCCAAAGATTATTGAATTTCGTCATAAACGTATAATCAGTTAAGCTGGTCCGGTAGTTTCGGAACATTTGCCACAGCAACAAGACTGAAGAACATCACAGCACTCCCCAAATACCTTTTTGTACATTTCAGCTTTTTGGACCGGGTCGCTTATTGAGTTGATCACTTCGATCATTTGGGTAATCCTATCGTTTTCGAGAGTGGCATTCAGAGTTGCAGCATCTTGCAATTTTTGATTGTAGCAGTCCAGAGCTTCACCTTGCCCAAGCAAGGCGTCCACTACTACTGCAGAAGTCCTAACCACCCTTTTAGTAGTATTTATAATGATTCCCGGTACTGTAAATCCTTCATAAGTTTGTGAAATGCCTTTTTTCTTACGCACGTAGCTTTGTGTCGAGCCTTCTCCTCCAGTAATACAGTTGACAAGTTCTTCTTCGACCTGTTCAACAAAAGAAGTTCGGGTACCTTCATAGTCGTAAATGCTGCACAAATTTTCATAAATCGCATTTCTAACTGTTTCAATATTTTCGTGTTCGTTGACTATGACACTGTTGAGCAAATTATCGAGGTCAGAAAGCTTAACTCTCTGCGTACTTTCGGGATAGCCATTACTAAAAATAATTGAAACGTCGTCCAAATAGGTAATTGTGATGAATTCTTGGAGTAGTTGCCTGAATACGAAATTGAGAACTCTGCTCAAATTTATATTCTTTAATTCTCTAATGGTCGTAGATTCCGTTTCACTCAATTGGGTAGATGTCGTATCCGTATTAACTTCAATTTCGCGCAGTGAGTCAGCCTTACTCACTTGAGTATCCGTAGCATTCGTCAATATGCTGACCTGTTGTTCTACGCTCGAGTTTACTGTACTTGAACCAGATGAACTTCCACCACCACCGCCTCCAATTTTAAAAAAACCGAGGTTCAAACTAGCGCTGCCTTCTGCGCTGTTATCAAAAGCTCGTGTCTTGCTAGTGGATGTAGCAGAACCGGCAGTCACTTCTGTATCAATCATTGATTGAAGCTCGGTCGCACTCGATTCACTGAATGAATCTAAAACACTTTCTGTTCTTTTCTTTATTTCCTCTATATGAGTAAAATTGCGAATGCTAATGGTAGTTCGCTCACCAGGTAATAGGCTAAACGTTTTTAAAGTACGACCCGCACCGTAATCCCCTAAATAAGAAGACATTTTATAAGTGAACGCTATAATTATTTTAGGTTCGACTTTCGCTGGTTCATGTATAAATCGTGTTAAAGTCCTGCCAAATAAATTTCGATACAATTGAGGCCTTCTTCTTTTTACAATTTGATTCGCAATTGTATCTTCACGTACTTGCCCAATCATTCTTGAAGTGTTTTCCCCATTTACTACTTCCGAGACTGCATCAAAATTCTTCAGCAGCGAAGCATTGTCTATGGTTGGTTTCAAAGATGCCTGAAGCAAATCATCTTCAATTTTTATCGTGGCAGTAATTAGGTCAACTTCGCCAAGTTCATCCCAGAAGTTATTGACAGGTTTTGTTGATGCACTTTCATTGAATTTCTCGGATGCAATTCCCAAATCAATATAACCTACGGCTCGATAACTTGTTGCTTGCGGTAAGTTGTAGTCCAAAATGGCAGCTTGTCCATTTGGCTGTAATTTGACAAAGGGCTCCTGAGGTGTGCACGATGGTTGTTCTGACATGGTATTACTAAAAGTGAATGGTTGAGCTTAACTGTCTGTCGAATATAGGAATTTTTATTTCTCTGAGTCATTTCTCAAACCTAAAATTGTTATCCAGATTGTTCATTTCTGGTAATTAAGAATGGTTTTGCACTATTCGATGAAGCCAGACAGGCATGGATATGTCCAAAAGAAACCTCTTTACCTACAATAGCACCGGACTTAAGACAGAGGGGCCAACAAAATCACACTCGACTTCGCCTACGATGGAGGCGGAAGGGGCAAAGGAGGTAAAGGGACCATTCTGGTTGACGCGGTTCCAATGGCCCAGTTTAAGGGGAAGTTTACAGAATCACATGGTAAAGTAGATTATCTCCTCTAGTCATAGACCCAAAGAAATTGACTTGACCATATAAATTTAAATAGGAAAAAAAGACCAACCGCGAATAATCCAATAAAATGCAATATCAATTCACCGTGGTTGAGCTTGATATTATTAATGAAAATATTGAATAAGATCAGAAACCAAAAAGGTGTGAAAATAAATCCAAAAATAGTTGCAATTAAAATAACCCATCGCAAAGTTTCAAAAATGATACTATCTAATGGATAATCAATTCCATTAATTGGAATATGACCCAGTTCAAAGAAAGCGAAAGTGAGAATTAATACAAAAGAGGTCAACCAAACTGTAAGTCCTATCGAAATGACTTTTACCACCAATTTAGACTCGTTCTTCAATTTAATATCCCGCTTTTGCAAATATCGATGTCCAAAAGGCGTCCGGTGGTGATTTCAGCCATCCACCACCGAGTACAACATTAAATTCTTTATCTAATGGCCATAAAGCAGAATCGAAAGCAATACCCTCATCATACACTGTGATCCCGAACAGAACTTCTAGACCGGTTACAACTTTAAAAACTTCCTTGGGTTTTGTCCAAAGAGTTATCCCATCGATTCTTGAAGAAGTGATTTCTCCTGAATCAAGCGCGAAAACCTCACAATCTTTTTCATTCTTACACCAAATCGTTGCTTTACTCGCATTTCGAATAGTCCTGATTCTACTATCTGAATTTTTGGTGATATTTGAATAATCTTGATTCAACACACTATTTTGGAGCGCATTTGCTTTCCAATATTCACCACCAGTAGCCCATGGATTCCTCAATGTTCTCATGATAATTGACTTTCTTGGTATTACCAATTCACTATTATAGATTTATTTCTATACCCCAATCGATGGTCAACGATTTTGTTGATCAATTTGTATTGCTTGGAACTCAATCTTGGCCCAAAATTACTCTAATGCCCAACTTTTCAACGCTTGCTAAACAATGATTTCATAAGGAAACCAACCCGAGGAGCCACACAAGCTAGCTCCCTGGCGTGTAACGCGAAAAACTGTCAGGTAGTGTGGAAACACGGCTGTTCAACTCGTCCGCTCCCCCTACAAATGATCGAACCCCAGAGAAAGACCGAGGAGCAAATCGCCGTTGGTTTTGGGGCGGGAAGGGTAGAAGTAATAGGTGGCAGAAGGACCGAGGCGAAGCCCTGAGCGCAATGTCCATTCATAGCCGTAGCGCACGCTCACATGGCTGTACACCCCGTCGATCTTTTGACGCTCGAGCCGAATGCTGTTCAAAGAAGCTCCGAGACCCACACCGACCCGATGCTGATGGCGTTGCGAGTTCCCAAAGCGATATTCCGGCACCACCCCATAGTGGATGGCATAGGTATAAGGCATAAACTCCTCTCCAGAACGAGGTTGAAACAAACAAAGGTTGCCGATCAGTCCGATTCTCCAATCCTTCGAAAGCCCAAAGTGGTAACCATACCCCAAGGCCAATCCGCTCAGCGGGTGGTCCTGATAGGTCGTCGAAGTCCAAGCCGCGGAGATCGTCTGAGCCCAGTTGGGTGCCTCTTTCAACACCGGAGCCTCCGTGGGTGCCTGACCGAACAGCGTACCAGCAGACAATCCCAACGCGCACAAGCCCCAGCCCAAATACCGACCAAAGCCTTGTGCGATCGGCGTTCGCAAAGGAAAGGATGAGGAATAAAAAGGAGAGTCGCGTAGAATCACTGTGCGTTTTTGTCCGATTGACTTTTCAAAAATAAATCATTTTGGGCATCCGCGCAAAGAAAATACCTGCCCGTACAACGAAACCCTGAGCCACTCTATTTTGCGGACTATGGAAACCCCGCCCCTGTCTTATCAAATTCCGGGCCGCAGCTTGTTGCTCGGTTCAGCCTCGCCCCGCAGGGCAGAACTGCTTCAACGCGCCGGTTTTTCGTTTACAACCGTGCGCATCGAATGCGACGAATCCCATCCCCAAGGCCAAACCGCCGCCGAACAAGCCATCGACCTCAGCCAACGCAAAGCCAAGGCGTACCCATTCGAGCTCGCGGCCGATGAACTCCTGCTCACGGCCGATACCGTGGTCTGGTGCCGGGGCGAACACCTCGCCAAACCCACCGATCGGGAGGATGCCCTGCGCATGCTGTCTTCTTTGAGCGGCACCGAACACAGCGTAGTAACCGGATGCACCCTGCGCACCGCCGAGGGGATGTACTCGTTCAGCGAGCAAACGGATCTGGTGTTTCGCTCGATGGACCCCGCTGTGATGGCCGCGTACATCGATCACTCCAAGCCTTTTGACAAGGCCGGGGCTTATGGGCTACAGGAATGGATTGGCCTGACGCAAGTGGAGCGCATCGAAGGCTGTTCCTCCAACGTAATCGGGCTGCCCATTCCACGGCTGATCCGCGAGCTCAGCGACGCATTTGGATTGAAATACCTCCCATTCTCCTGAGTACATTTGAACCGCGGGCAGACGCCCCATGCAAAGGATTCACCCAAACCAAGGACGCAGTGAAAAAACCGATTTTGTGGGCTTTAACGGGTATGACGACCCTGTTGCTCTCCGGTTGCTATCCCGGAGGAGCCGAATACGTCGACCAACTCGATTTGGTCTATACCAACTACAGTCCCGGTTTCGATTTCGGCTCGGTCCAGACCTATGCCTTGCCGGACGAGGTGGTCTATCTCGACGACAACAGCCGCCCGACCGATCCCGAAGAATACCTCAGAGAGCCTTTTAAATCGGGTATTCTCGATGGACTCGAAGCCCAGATGAACGCCCGGGGCTACACCAAGGTCGACATCAATGCCAATCCCGATCTCATTTTGTTCCCGACCGCCAGCCGCACCGTGAACGTAGACATCTGGTACGGAGGGGGCTATTGGGATTGGTGGTATGGATGGGGGGGAGGCTGGTACTATCCCGGCTATTACCCCACCTATGTAAGCAGCTACGAAACCGGTTCGGTGTTCGTGCAATTGGCCTTCAACAACCCGAATTTGGACCCCGACGAGGATTTGCCCGTGCATTGGATCGGTGTGATGAACGGTTTGCTCCAGGGCAACGATACCCAGGTCAACAACCGCATCAAAACCAGCATCGATCAAATGTTTGCCCAATCTGAATACCTCCGCCGCTAAGCCATGAAAGCACTCTACTACATCGGGGCCTTGACCCTTGCGTTGGGCTGGAATACGGCCGCTCATGCCCAGTTGAGCCAAAAAACCTATAGCTGGGAATATTCCGTGGGTTTTCCCATGGGCGATTTCGGCGACTTTATCGATGCCACCAGCTTTCGGGGCGTGGCCTTCTCCTACCAAAATCCCATCAATGACCATGTGTCGTTTGGGTTTGAAATTGGGTGGAATGTGTTTTACCAAGACATGGGCGAGGTGTCCTATACCGAAGGAAGCGCCACGCTCACGGGCGATCAATTTCGCTACGTCAACAGCTATCCGTTGTTGTTGCAAGGCCAATACCACTTTAAACCCGAGGACGATTTCGATTTTTACGCGGGAATGGGCATAGGGGTTATCGACCATGTCCAAGCGGTCGATTTGGGACTCTACCGCATTATCGACGAGGGATGGCAGTTTGCACTGCGCCCCGAAGCCGGGATTTTGTATCGCGTAAATCCGGGAACGTGCTTCCGTTTTGCCGCCAAATACTATGGCTCGTTTGCCGATGGCGATCTGCCCTCGCGTTCGTTTTTGACCTTGAACGCCGGATTGGTCTTTATGCAATTCTAAACTCCACGACCCCGTGAAGTACAAAGGCCGAGAGCGGAGCAGCCGCGTCGAAGACCGCCGCTCGGGCGGGGGAGGGCGCATGGTTCGGGGCGGAGGACTGGTGGGTTTGGTGGTATTGCTCCTCTATGGGGTGTTCAGCGGCAATTTTGGCCCTCTACTGCAGAATTTACTGTCCGGAGGGGCCCAAAGCCTCACGGAACAGACTGAATCCGCACCGGTTTCTTCGGCGGCCGAAGAAGAACTCGTTGAATTTTGCGAGGTCGTGCTCCGCGACACCGAGGTAGTTTGGGAGCGGATTTTTCGAGAGCAACTTGGGGCGCGCTACGAGCCGCCCACCTTGGTATTGTTCCGCGATCGGGTAGAATCGGCCTGTGGAATGGCGAGCGCCGCGACCGGTCCTTTTTATTGCCCCGCCGACCGCAAGCTGTACCTCGATTTGTCGTTTTTCGAAGAACTGAAATCGCGCTTTGGGGCTCCGGGCGATTTCGCCATGGCCTATGTGATTGCCCACGAGGTGGCTCACCATGTGCAGAACAGTTTGGGTACGCTGGAGAAAGTCAACAAGCTTCGCGCCCGATCGAGCGAGACCCAAAGCAACGCCTTGTCGGTGCGCACAGAGCTTCAAGCGGATTTTTACAGCGGGGTATGGGCCCACCATGCCGAGCGTTTGCTGGGTACGTTGGAAGAAGGCGATCTGAAGGAAGCCCTCAACGCGGCCCAGGCCATTGGAGACGACCGTCTTCAAAAACAGGCCCAGGGGTATGTGGTTCCGGAGAGCTTTACGCATGGCACTTCGGCCCAGCGCATGGAGTGGTTTGCGCGCGGCTATAAAACCGGCGATGTGCAACAGGGCGATACGTTTGCCTCGTTGGATTCTTGAGAGACCCTTTTTGGCCTCAAATAAAGCGAGAAGCCAGGGTAGAAATCCGGAAACGCACCAAGACTTGAATTGGAAAGCAAAAAGCACTTTTAGGATAGAATCGTCTCGACAAATCTATCCGATGCTGTTCTTGTTTTCAGGCAGTTGAACAGTACGCAACACTTGATTGGCCTGTTCTAATTTTTCAGGGAACAGAATGATATCCGGATCTCTATCTAGAGAAAGACGCGTCGTAGTCTTGGATTCTTTTTTGGTCGTGTGAGACCGAACCGTTTTCATACCCTAAAATTAAGGGATTTTCAGCTGAGCCAGAAATCCTTCATACTCTTGTTCGGGATCGAAATCAAAGAATTCATTTCCCACGCGACCATACAGATAAAATGAGCGCTCAAGTTCATCGAGAAATCGCGCCATACTCCTCCTGTAGAGTCTGTTCCGCGCCGGGGTGCTTCCTTCAGCATAGACAAAGGCATAGGGACGTCGCTCGAGAAAGAGTGCAACAGCCCAAGCTACCGTTGTCAAGACCTTCTCAGTATCCCCATTGTTTGAAACGGCACGATCGTTTAGAGTTCGGTGGGGATGCTGTACATCTCCAAAAGCCAGATTATACACATCGGGTATTTCGGTTCTTTGAAACTCGATGATTTTGGGGATGAAGCCTCTTGGACCTTCACTCACGAATTCAAATCGCATCAGATCTTGCGCGCTGTTCAAGGGATAACGATCGGTCTTCATGGCGTCTCCCTCACCGCATCAACACCACTGCGACCAAGGCCGCTCCGATGCCGAGTAGGGCTTTGATTCCGAGACGTTGACCAAAAATCAGCCAGCCCGCTACGGACGAAATCAGCACAATGCCCAGGTTGTTCATCGGGAACACCCAAGCGCTGTCGAGCCCCGATCCCAAGGCCTTGACGAGAAAGACCAAACTCCCCAAATTCGGGATGCCCAACACCAACCCTGCAAGGGTGCTTTTTATAGCCAGTGCTCGGTCTAAACGCGGGGCCCGAGCCACCCCCACCCAAGCCCACAAAGCCGCAATCCCAAAGACGCAGCCCACAAAGAGCAATTCCGACTCGGCTCCCACAAAATAGAATCGACTGTATTTGACCAAAGCCGTACACAACCCAGTTCCGAGAAAAATAATCAAAGCATCGATCCAGAGGGAATCTGCTGATTTTGAAAAGGATTCACCGCCCTTAGAGCGAGAAGGGGCGACCATTAACCCAATAGAAATCAGCCCTATACCAATACCGGCGATTCGCCAAAGGTTCATCGATTCTCCATAGAGCAACGGCGCCAAAGCCACGGGAATGAGCAGCGACATCTGAGAAGCGATGGTCGAAAGCGCCAGCCCACCGCTCTGGGTTAAGGCCGCCATTTTGACAAACAGATAGGTAAAGGCCGTGCCCAGCATCAGGGCCGGAATCCACCACACTTCGTTGAACTGCGGCCCTCCGACGGGAGAAAGGAGGATCCCTCCCACGCCACAGAATGTATAATTGACCGCCACCGCCCAGCGGTTGTCGACCACCCAGCGCCCGAAATACCCAAACGACACAAAGATGCCAACAGAGCTCAAAATGCTCAACAACAACCAGTTCACAGCGGTCGCAGGATTTGCACCCGGTCTGGAGCCAGGTCGAACGCTTCGATTTCTCGTCCGGTGATCCAAGGAGCCGGAAGGCCTCCGTTCATCCAGAGGGGAGCCGAAATGATCCGAGCCTCGTCCCACAGTCCTCGATCGATGAAACCTTGCAGCGTGGTCCGTCCGCCTTCGACCAAAATCGAACGAAGGGCATGCGCCGCTCCCCACTGCAATACCGCTTCGATGGTGTCGCCCGAAAAGGGAACATCTCCGGAGAGTGCAACCTCGGGAACGCGATCGGCACGATGGAAACGATGCGATTCCGCCTCAGATCCAAACATTTTGCCCCCTTTGAGCCGTCCTTCGGGGTCGAGGGTCAATCGAATCGGATGGCGCCCCGTCCAATGCCGTACGGTGAGTTCGGGATCGTCGGTTTCGATGGTTTGCCGGCCGACGAGCAGGGCATCGCATTCGCTCCGCCAGCGGTGTACCCAGCGACGCGCCAAAGGCCCGCTTATGGCGATGCTTCCCGATTGCCCCGGAAGCCGCGGTGGGTCCATATACCCATCGGCACTTTGCGCCCATTTGAGGACAATTCTCGGCCGTCCCAATTCCAAGGCGCTCAGAAAATCGAGGTTCACCGCCCGGCAGGCTTCGGACAATACCCCGACTTCCACGGAGATGCCCGCCGCCCTCAATCGCTCCACTCCGCGACCGGCCACCCTCGGATCAGGATCCAAAGTGCCGATCACCACCCTTCGAATGCCACTTTCCACAATGCGGTCGGCGCAGGGCGGGGTGCGGCCCCAATGAGAACAAGGTTCGAGGGTGCAATACAAAACCGATTCGCGCAGCAGGTCAGTATTTCGCACGCAGTTCAACGCCCGGACCTCGGCATGGTCTTCGCCCGCCCGGTGGTGCCAGCCTTCGCCCAAAATCTGTTCACCCCAGACCACCACGCACCCCACGTTGGGGTTGGGTGAGGCTGTGTACTTTCCCAGATCCGCCAACTGCACGGCACGCTGCATCCAGCGTTCGTCGGCCGAAGGCGTGGGGGGCGAATCCAAAATGGGGGCGGTTTCCACGCTGCGAAGGTATCGGGAGGCGGCAAATGGCGTTTACTTCGCAAACTGTATTTTTCAACGATAGAGCGCGCATGACGTCGACCGCTTTTCCCACCGACCGCTGGGCCTTTCTCGATTCAGAATGGTATCGATCGGCCTCAGAGCCGTTGCTTTTGGCGGGATGGGATCCCCGAGAGGCCCGTCAAGCTGTGCTCGAATTGTGGGCGGCCGCGGTGGGATTTGAAACCAATCAAGCTGCGAAACGCTTTACAACAGGATGCGCCGGACTGCTCGAGGGCCAACCGCTGCAGCATCTGAGCGGTCGGGTGTTGTTCGACGGCCTCTGGCTCAAATCCGATGCCCGGGCACTAATTCCCCGACCCGAAACCGAGGAAATGGTGGTTCTGGCGGCTTCTGAAACAGCCGAACCTCTTCGAATCCTGGATGCCATGACCGGGAGCGGTTGTTTGGGGATCGCTTTGGCGCGTCGGTACCCCCAAGCCGAAGTCTGGGGCTTTGATCAATCGGAAGAGGCTTTGGCGCTGGCCAAAGAAAACGCGGAACTCCACCATAGTCCATTGAAGCTGCGTCCTTTCGACGCACTTAACCCGGATTGGTCAGATTTTGGGGTGTTTGATCTCGTGGTCTCGAATCCACCGTACATCCCCTTGAGCGAGATCGGAACGATCGACCCCGGCGTTTTGCGGCACGAACCCGAGGCCGCATTGTTTGTGCCCAACGATCGGCCTTTGCTCTTTATCGACGCATTGCGCGATCAATCTGTGCGCGGTGTTTTGCGCATCGGCGGGGTGTTGTGGATCGAGTTATACCCTCCCTTGGCCGACGATGTTCTCCGCCGTTTTGGCATTGGCTGGAAGGCCGAAATCCGAACGGATCTCAGCGGGAAAAAACGCTTTCTGAAGGCCCTTCGGACGGCTTAATTTGCCCCCATGAACGCGGCCACCCCTCAGGAAGAACAAAACCGGCTCCGGGCGCTCCGGGTCGAGCTCGAAGAGCACAATCACCGCTACTACATCCTCGACAAGCCGATCATTTCCGACACCGAATTCGATGCCTTGATGCGCGAACTTCAGGATTTGGAGGCCCGATATCCCGAGTTGGACGACCCCAATTCGCCCTCAAAACGGGTCGGGGGGGGCGTGGTCAAAGGGTTTGAAACGGTCTACCACCCATGGCCGATGTTGTCGCTGTCCAATACCTATTCGACCGACGAACTCCGGGAGTTTTTTGACCGCATCGAAAAGGCCTTGGGCTATTTGCCCGAGATGGTCTGCGAACTCAAATACGACGGAGTAGCGGTGGGGTTGCGGTATCGCAACGGGCAGTTTGAGCGGGCCGTGACCCGGGGCGATGGGGAAAAGGGAGACGACATCAGCGTGAACATCCGCACCTTGGGCTCCGTGCCGATGCGTTTGAAAGAGCATTCTTGGCCCACGTATTTTGAAGCCCGGGGCGAGGTGTACCTCCCGAGGGCGGGTTTTGACCAGATCAATGCAGAGCGCATAGAACAAGGACTGGAGCCCTTTGCCAATCCCCGCAACACCGCCTCGGGATCGCTCAAAATGCAGGACAGCGCAGAAGTGGCCAAGCGCCCGCTCGACATCTTTATCTACAGCTTGCACAGCGACGAGCCCTTGCCCGCTTCGCATTCGGAAGCCTTCGAACAAGCCCGCCGGTGGGGGTTTCGGGTGCCTCCAGTTCAATGGATGTGCCTGAGCGACCAACCCGAGCAATTGATGGAATTTATCGTTCGAACCGAGGCGCTCCGCGCTCAACTGCCCTTCGACATCGATGGGGTCGTGATCAAGGTCAACAACCTCGACATTCGGCAAAAGCTCGGATTTACCGCCAAGAGTCCACGCTGGGCGGTGGCCTATAAATTCCAAGCCGAACAGGCTTTGACCCGACTCAACGAGGTGGTGTATCAGGTGGGGCGCACCGGAGCCATAACCCCTGTAGCCCAACTCGAGCCGGTGCTCTTGGCCGGAACCACGGTAAAGCGGGCTTCTTTGCACAATGCAGATCAAATCGAAAAGCTCGATTTGCGGCTGGGCGACTGGGTATATGTGGAGAAGGGGGGGGAGATTATTCCTAAGGTAACCGGGGTCGAGCTCAGCCGCCGGCCCGAACACAGCCAGCCGCTGCGCTATGCCACCGATTGTCCCGAATGCGGCACTGCCTTGGAGCGCAATCCCGGCGAGGCCCAGCATTATTGCCCCAACCGCCTCGAATGTCCTCCTCAAATTCTCGGTCGGCTTGAGCATTTTGTTTCGCGCAAGGCCATGGATCTCGATGGGTTGGGGGGCGAAACCCTTGACTTGCTCGTGCGCGCCGGAAAAATTCGAAGACCTTCTGACCTCTACGCCCTCAACCCCGAGTCATTTGTGGGTTTGGAGCGCATGGGGGCCAAGACCATTTCCAACGTACTCGATGGGATTCAGCAGTCTAAAAAACAGCCGTTTGAGCGTGTTTTGTTCGCCCTTGGCATTCGGCATGTGGGCGAAACCGTAGCCAAGAAACTCAGCGCCCATTTCGGTTCGCTCGAAGCCATTCGCCAAGCGACCCCAGAAGAATTGCTCGAGGCCGAAGAAATTGGAACCGTGATTGCCGAAAGTGTGCGCTCGTTTTTTACCGACCCCGAACAACAGCGCGAAGTAGAAGCGCTCGAACGGGCCGGACTGTGCACCCAGGCAGCCGAAAAAGTGCGAGAGGGCGACGCACTCGAAGGGCTCACCCTTGTGGTTTCTGGGAGTTTTGAGCGCTACGGCCGAGATGAAATCAAAGCCCTCATCGAAAAATATGGGGGCAAATTGGCTTCAGGAGTCAGCGCCAAAACCCATGCAGTGGTGGCGGGCAGCGATATGGGCCCAGCCAAACGCAAAAAAGCGACCGATTTAGGCGTTCCAATTTGGAGCGAAGCCGAACTCGAAGCGCGATTGGGACTAGGTACGGAGTAGGGCTGAAGCCGTTTCCCAATCGCCCAGACCCTTGGGATAAAAGAGCACTTTGCCGAGGCGCAATCCGCCCCAGCCCGCCTGCACAATGCGGCAAGTAGGGTCGTTCGGGTGGTGTTGTAGGACTTCTTCTTCGACAAACGTATGCGTATGCCCCCCGATAATGAGGTCGATTCCGGGGCATTCTTTCGCCAAGACCCGATCGCTCACCTTGCTCGATTCGTATTGAAACCCGAGGTGCGATAAACAGACCACCACATGGCAACCTGCCTTTCGCAACAGGGCTACCTGGGCGCGTGCCACCTCGATCGGATCGAGGTATTCGGTGTCTCCAGACAATTTCGGGGTAACCAATCCCTTGAGCTCTATCCCCAGACCGAATACCCCGACCTGGTAGGGCCCTTTCCGGTAGATTTTGTGCTCAACGGTTTTGCCATCCAGTGCGCCATTTCGAAAGGTATAGTTGCTGCAAACCACGTCAAATCGCGCATGCGGCAGTTGTTTGGCAAACCCATCTACCCCCAGATCAAAATCGTGGTTGCCGAGCGTGGCGGCGTCATAACCCATCGCGCTCATCAACTTGATTTCGGGCTCACCTTTATAGAGATTGAAATACGGCGTGCCTTGAAAAATATCGCCAGCATCGAAGAGCAAGACGTTTTGAAACCGAGATCGTAGAGTGGCCATCATTTGGGCACGGGCTTCCGCCCCGCCTTGACCGGCATATCGGGTATTGGATGCGGGAAAAGGGTCGATCCGGCTGTGGACATCGTTGGTATGCAGAATTAACAGCGCTTTTTCTTCGAAGCGGGGGCGGGCTTCAAGGCTTCCCCATGGCAATACGACCGAAGCGGCGCCCCATCCCGTCATTTTGAGGAATTCTCGCCTCTGGAGATCCGCTTTCAACGGGATTACCGGAACAGTACTTTTCATGGTGCTTGGGGTTGTGCGCTATTCCCGGTGCGTCTTCCGCGATGGTCAAAAGCGGGTTGGGCCTCGGGGTGCCGCCTCCAATACCACAAATAGGCATCGCGAATCACAATCCCCGAACGTTGTTGGACCGAATTTTTCAAGAACTCCATCCGATCGCCCCCGTCGGTCAAATAGTCGATGGTGACCAATCGAACCGGGTAGCTCTGGGCAGGGCGAACCAGTCGATGACGATCGCTTCCAATTTCCCAAACCCACCCTGACTGGGGCTGGAAGCGATCTTCCAAATGCCTTTGCATTTCCAGCCACTGCAGACTGTCCAGTTCTGAAAGTACCAAGGTGTTGTCGAAGGGCAGTAATTCAAAAACATCGCCGACCCGCACAGATCCGGGGCTCAAATCGGCCCGCAACCCGCCCGAGTTGAGCAAACACCCCTCAACGGCCCAGCCGAGCGAATCTCGCGCAAAAGCCAAACAAGCATCGGTCACGTGGTTCCACAACAACTTCTGCCCGAGACTGTCCGGGTTGCTGCCACGGCGGAGGGACACCGAGAGCCGTCCAATCTCGGTTTCAAATTGCTGTCCCATTTCAGTTCGATATGGAAGGAGCAGTCGAGCCAAAGCACTGTCGCCAGCGCTTGAGGCCACCGTATCCAAGCCTCCGACTGACGAAATCCCGTTGTGAAGCCCCGATCCGGTAGCGCAGGAAACGCAATAAGAACAGAGTAGTGAAAAAAAGAATACCCTGAAAATCAAATGCTTGAAGTGAAACTTTTTGTGCACTTGAAGTCTGTGTTAACGAATGATTAGCTTTGAAGAAGCGGTTTGGAGCAGCAAGCGCAAGGTACTGGAGGATCAAACGCCGCCAAACGGAGCATGAAAGGCAATACCTTAGGACGCTACCTATTTCATTTTCAGCGCCCCACGTACAGACTAGGCACCTTTCGAGGATGGAATGCCGTAGGCCGAGTCGCCGTTTTGGGCCGGGTCAACACCGACTGGAACAAGGCCGTTTGGAACGCATTGGTTGGTCAGTTGGAACAACAGGGAAAAGAAGTTTCTGCCTTGGTCTTTCAACCCGATGCGCCGATGGTGGCCGATGCCCCAGCGCCATCGGAACGGCTTCGCATTTTCGGAAAAAAGGACCTCGATCTCTTTAGCAAACCCAAACCTTCGGTTCTCGCCCCTTGGCGATCCCAGAGTTTTGATGTGGTGCTTTGTATGTCTGAAGAACCTGTGCTCCCGTTGTTGTTTGCGTGCATCGGCACCCGCGCCGAGTTTCGGGTCGGATGCTACGAAGACAGCGTGGCGGCCTGCGATTTGATGTTGATTCGACCCCAAGGCATGCCTGTTTCCGAATTTGTCGATCAGGTGTTCGGATATTTGGCGCAAATCAACGCAGCGTGAACGGATTGTTTCGGGGTACCGGCGTCGCCTTGGTCACCCCATTCGACGATCGATTCCAAATCGACTGGAGTGCCCTAGATCGGCTGATCGACTATTGTCTTCAAGGCGGAGTCGATTTTTTGGTGGTGATGGGAACCACGGCAGAATCAGCCACCCTGTCTTTAGACGAAAAAACGAAATTGGCACGGCATGTCGTTTCTACCGTAGCGGGCCGTGTGCCCCTCGTCTATGGTTGGGGCGGCAACAACACCGCCGAACTCATTTCGGGTTTCGAATCGTTTGATTTATCGGGGTACGCTGCCTTGTTGAGCGTGGCCCCCTATTACAACAAACCCACCCAAAAAGGGCTTCGGATGCACTTTGAAGCGGTGGCCGATGCCGCTCCGCTGCCCATCCTTCTGTACAACGTGCCCGGGCGCACGGCGAGCAATCTGACTGCCGAAACCACGCTGATCTTGGCCCAACACCCCAAAATTGTCGGAATCAAAGAAGCGTCGGGCGATTTGACCCAAATAACCCGCATCCTGATGGGGCGCCCCGAGGGATTTGGGGTGCTGTCCGGCGACGACAACCTGACCTTTTCGATGATGGGGCTCGGGGCCGAAGGCGTCATCTCCGTGATGGCCCAACTCGAGCCCCGGATTTTTTCCGATATGGTGCGCGCCCTCGAATCCGGCGATGGAGATCGGGCGCGAACGCTGCATTTTGCATTGTTCGAAACCACCGAGTTGCTCTTTGCCGAAGGCAATCCAGCCGGCGTTAAGGCTGGACTCGCGCACAAAGGCCTGATCGCACCCCAGGTGCGTTTGCCGCTGGTCGAGGCCAGTGCGGAACTCAAAACCCGTATTGGGGCCCACCTCGACCGAATGGCCCAAACGCTGTAATGTCTTGGCTGTTCGTTCGCTGTTCGATTCGCCCCTAGTTTTGTCCGATCTTCTGAAGCACACCGCGCCATGAGCAAAAAAAGACCGGTCGAGATTGCTATTGTGAGCGATGTCCATCTGGGCACCTTCGGATGTCATGGAAAGGAGTTGACGCGCTATCTCAAGAGCATCGACCCCGAAGTGCTCGTGCTCAATGGGGACATTATCGATATCTGGCAGTTCCGCAAGAGTTATTTTCCCAAAGCCCACCTGAAAGTCCTCAAGCAGGTGCTCAATATGGTGAGCAGGGGGGTCAAGGTGTATTATTTGACGGGCAACCACGACGAATTGCTCCGGAAATTTACCGACTTCGAAATGGGCAGTTTTACGCTGGCCGACAAATTGATTTTGGAGGTCGACGGAAAAAAAGTGTGGATTTTCCATGGCGATATTTTCGACGCCAGCATCCAGAACGCGAAGTGGATCGCTAAGCTGGGCGGGTGGGGTTATGATTTGCTGATCCTGATCAACAGTTTCATGAACTGGATCTTGGTCAAAATGGGGCGAGAGAAGTATTCGCTCTCGAAAAAGATCAAAAACAGCGTCAAAAAGGCGGTCAAATACATCGGCGACTTCGAAGAAACCGCGGCCGAGCTCGCGATCGACAAGGGCTATGATTATGTGGTCTGTGGGCATATTCACCAACCCCAAATGCGCACCATTATGCGCAAAAACGGCAGCTGCGTCTATCTGAATTCAGGCGACTGGGTGGAAAACCTCACTTCGCTGGAATATGAAGAAGGACGCTGGAGCATTTACCAATATACCGACGACCACTACGACATCGAGGGCGAAGAAGAAGGCAACGAAGGCATGGAACTCGATCTCAAAGGGTTGATTCAAAAGGTGACCGAGCAACAAGAAGAAGAGACCGGAAAAGCCCGACCGGCCGGAAGTCGTTGATGCAGCCCACAGAGCGGTCCTTGCGGATTTTGTATGCGGTCCAGGGAACGGGCAATGGGCATGTGGCCCGGGCCCGCGAAATTCTGCCGATTTTGGCGCGCTACGGGGCAGTCGACGTATTCGTTGGGGGCGATCAGAGCGAAGTCGATTTGGGCTTTCCCGTGCGTTTTCGAAGCAAAGGGCTGACGTTTATCTACGATCGCTCTGGGGCCGTCAGTCTAAGCAAGACGCTCTTCAAGAACAACTTAATCCGGATCATCCGCGAAATCCGACAGTTCAATTTGAGCCCGTATCAGCTCGTCATCAACGACTTTGAATTTATTACCGCCTGGGCCGGTCGGTTGCGCAAGCAAAGGGTGTTCGGATGGGGTCACCAAGCGAGTTTTTTGTCGGAACGCTGTCCGCGCCCGGCCGTGCGCTCGTGGCATGGCGAATGGATCCTCAAGCATTATGCCCCTTGTACCGATCCGATCGGGCTGCACTTCGACCGCTTCGATTCTTTTGTCCATACCCCCATCATTCGCTCGGAAATCCGGGCGCTCCGCCCCGAAAATCGAGGGCACTACACCGTCTATCTACCGGCCTTTGGCTCTGAGGAGTTGGTTGAAGCTTTGGGTTCGATTGAAGGGGTTGAATGGCACATTTTCAGCAAGTTTGCCAAATCAGAAGAGCGGAAGGGAACGCTGTGGATTCGACCCGTCAACAACGCGGATTTTCTCGAGAGTTTTTCGGGATGTGCCGGAGTGTTGACCGGGGCGGGCTTCGAGACCCCGGCCGAAGCCCTTTTTATGGGTAAGAAGCTCTGTTGCATTCCGATTCGCCGGCAATACGAGCAATACTGCAATGCGGCCGCCCTCAAAACGATGGGCGTGCCCATTGTCGATCGGTTGGACGAAGAGGGGAGGGCTGTGGTGCGAGATTGGGTGCGCCAGGGTCAACCACTCCAGGTCGACTATCCCGATCACACCCAAACCCTGATTGAAGCCTTAATCCGTTCGATCGTTGCAGTGCCGACCGCTCCTTCGGCCTAGGCAGGGTTCGCTACTTAAGCACATCTTTGCACACCTCAAAGCCCAAACCGATGTCTAGCCTCGTCCTCCATCCGGATCATCCCCTCGACCTGCGGCGAATTCACTCGGTCTTGAGCCAAGGGTGGATGGTTGAAATCAGCGACGAAGCCCTGGAACGGGTGCGCCACGGAAGGGAATGGCTCGAAGCCCATATTGCCGAGAGCGAACACCCCATTTACGGTATCAATACGGGTTTTGGATCGCTGTGCGACACCCGCGTTCCTTCGGCTGATTTGGAGCAATTGCAAGAAAATCTGGTCCTTTCCCATGCCTGTGGTTTGGGCGAAGAAGTCCAGCCCCAGGTTGTGCGGCTGATGTTGCTGTTCAAGGCCCAAGCCTTTGGCTATGGGTACAGCGGGGTGCGCACGGTCCTGCTCGAACGCCTCGTAGCCATGTACAATGCCGATTGCTTACCGGTCGTGTATCGCTATGGTTCCTTGGGCGCCTCGGGCGATCTGGCTCCCTTGGCACATCTGTCGTTGGCCTTGATCGGGCGGGGCAAGGTGCGGCTCAAGGGCAAATTGATGGATGCCTCGGAGGCCCTGCGCAAACTGGGATGGGAACCTTTACGGCTCAAGAGCAAAGAAGGGTTGGCGCTGCTCAACGGAACCCAGTTTATGACGGCCAATGCCGTCTCGGCCTTGCTGCGCGCCCATCGGTTGTCGTTTACGGCCGATCTGATCGCGGCACTTTCGATCGACGCTTTCGATGCGCGCCCCGAGCCCTTTGATCCTCGATTGCACCGAATTCGGAAACACCCAGGTCAAGCGCGTTGCGCCGCGCGCATCGTCGAATTTCTCGAGGGTAGCCCCCGTTTTACCGCGCCCAAAAAGCACGTTCAAGACCCCTATGCATTTCGGTGCATTCCCCAAGTACACGGCGCCTCCCTCGATGTCTTTGACCGCGTCGGGGCCTTGCTCGAAGACGAACTCGACTCGGTGACCGACAATCCCACCGTTTTTCCGGGCGAAGCGGTGCTCAGTGGGGGCAATTTTCACGGTCAGCCGTTGGCCATGGGCTGCGACTATCTCGCCTTGGGCATTCACGAATATGGCCACATCGCCGAAAGACGCATTTTCCAGTTGCAGAGCGGATTGCGCGGGTTGAAACCCTATTTGGCTGCACACCCCGGACTCAATAGCGGTTTGATGATCGCCCAATATGCGGCGGCCTCTTTGGTCAGTCGAAACAAATCGCTGTGTTTTCCGGCTTCAGCCGACAGCATCCCTTCCTCGAACAACCAGGAAGATCATGTCAGTATGGGCGCCAACGCGGCAACGCGCTTGCACGAAATGCTCGACCACTGGCGTGATATTCAGTCGATAGAACTGATGCATGCTGCTCAAGCCCTCGATTTGCTCGGGGCCCAAACCGCTCCTCTGCTCGAAGAATGGAAGGCTTCGTATCGCGGGGTCGTTCCTTTTTTGGAGCAGGATGCCGAGATGCAGCCCCTCATACAAGCGGGTTCGGAGTGGATTGAACGGGTAGAAATCGAGGGGTTTCCGGAGCCTTAATTCGGCAGCCAGCCAAAGTGTTTTTCGACCAATGCCGAACGCCGGTCGGTCAAATGAACAATCAGCCGTTCGAGGGCAGGACTTTTGCGTCGGTCTTTGAGCCACACCAGTTTCCAAACAAAGGGCAGGGGAAAGCCGGGGGCTTCGATCCTTCTCAATTCGCGCTGCGCGAGTTCGTGCCTCAGCCCGACCGTCGGCATAAAGGCCATCCCCAAACCGGCGAGGATCGATTGTTTTAAAGCCTCGTAGGAATTCAACATAATGCGATACTCGGGCGCAGCCCCCTGATTGAGCAGCTGTTGGTGCGAAGCGCTTTGAATACCCGAGAGCCCCGATCGACCGAGCAACCGAAGTTCGCTCAGCCTGTTCCAGTGCTGGATCGAAGTGGGATAATCCGAATGGGTCGGTCCGACGAGAATAACGGAATCGGGCAGCAATTCCAGGCAGTCTAAGCCCGAATTCTCGGGTACCATTGAGAGCAAGATGGCGTCAAATTCCAGATGCAGCAACCCTTCGATGACCTCGTTGCGCTCTTTCACTTCAAAACGCACATCGATCTGGGGAAAGTCGAACGCGAATTCCGAAAGAAAGTAGGGCAGTACGTATTTCCCGGTCGAGGCGCTGGCCAGTTTCAGACTGCCCACCTCGAGTTTTTGGTATTCGCGCGATACGTCGTCGAGTCGAAGGTGTTCTTCGAGAATTCGTCGAACCGTGGACTCGATCAATCGGCCGAACTCGGTGGGCTGCAAATTGCGCCCTCGCTTTTCCATCAGGGGAAGCGCAAACTCTTGCTGAAAGTTGCGGAGTTGGATGGACACCGCCGCTTCGGTAAGCGACATTGCCTCGGCGCAACGCGACAGGCTGCCCAGTCGACAAAATCGCTCGAAGATGCGGAGTTGCTGAAGGGTGTAATTCATAAAACAAATTTAACTCTATCCAAATAAACTTAATTAAAATAAAACAATAATTCACATCACTTTTGTTCAGCACCTCTTAATCCCTTTGCATGAAGCGCATCGCTGTAGCCCACGGAGATGGAATTGGCCCCGAAATCATGGAGGCCGTATTGAGCATCCTCAACGAAGCCCAGGTACCGTTGGAATTTGTCCCGATCGAGGTCGGAGAAAAAGTGTACTTGTCTGGAGTGAGTTCAGGGATAGCGCCCGAGGCATGGGACGTGTTGAAACAGTGTCGGGTATTGCTCAAAGCGCCCATAACAACGCCGCAAGGGGGTGGTTATAAAAGCCTGAACGTCACTTTGAGAAAGACCCTTGGATTGTTTGCGAACGTGCGTCCGGTGCGCTCTTTGCATCCTTATGTAGCTACCCGTCATCCCGAGTTGGACGTGGTCATTGTTCGCGAAAACGAAGAAGATCTGTACGCGGGCATCGAGCACCGCCAAACCCAAGAAGTGTATCAATGCCTCAAGCTCATCAGCCGGCCCGGATGCGAGCGCATAGTGCGTTATGCCTTTGAATATGTGCGGGTCAACGGCCGCAAAAAGGTGAGTTGCATGACCAAGGACAACATCATGAAGGCCACCGATGGGCTCTTCCACAAGGTGTTCGACGAGGTCGCGAGCGAGTATCCCGAAATCGCCACCGACCACTGGATTATCGACATCGGGATGGCGCGCATAGCAGACAGCCCGGAGCGGTTTGATGTCGTGGTGTTGCCGAATTTGTATGGCGATATTTTAAGCGATGTGGTGGCGCAAATCGCGGGTTCGGTCGGGTTGGCGGGATCGTCCAACATCGGGGCTGATTTTGCCCTATTTGAAGCCATCCATGGGTCGGCCCCCGATATTGCGGGCAAGGGGATCGCCAATCCTTCGGGCTTGCTGCAAAGCGCGGTCCTGATGTTGCTCCACCTCGGTTTAACCGAACATGCATCGCGCATTCAAAATGCCTGGCTCAAGGCGCTCGAAGACGGTTGTCATACCCGCGATATCGCGCGAGATACAAACCCATCGTTGAGCACGATGCAGTTTGCTCGGTCCGTCATCGAACGGCTCGGACAGGAACCCCAGCATTTTGTCCCGGTCCGTTTGGGGCAAGCCGAGGCCATTCGAATTCCGCCTTATGTGCGATCCACTCCCCAAACCAAAGCCTTGGTCGGGGTCGATGTATTCGTGGATTGGGCGGGAAGTGATGCCCAAGCCTTGGCCGAATGGCTCAAAATCGCAGAAAAGGCGGAGATCATGCTCCATATGATCACCAACCGGGGCGTCAAAGTCTGGCCGCAGGGATTCGATGAAACCTTCTGCACCGACCACTGGCGTTGCCGTTTTCTCGGCCCCGATGGAGTTCAACTCAAGGGCAGCGACATTGCCCAGTTGTTGCTGCGCATCGAAGGGGTGGGTTTGGAGTCCATCAAGACCGAAAATTTGTACACCTTCGATTTTGCCCCGGGCTTCAGTCTTGGACAGGGGCAATAAAATGCGCAACACCCTATAGCATGCCGTATTTTCGGCTTCCATGAGGTCGAATTGGTTCTGGGGTTTGTTGGGATCGGCACTTTGGTGCTTGAGATTGGGTGCGCAAGACAACCATTACGAAACCGTGCCCATTGGAACGGTCAACGCGCTGTTGTATGGCTCGGCCTTGAGCGAACGCGTCGACCGCAGTGCGGTGGTGATCAACCCGGCTACCTTGGCTTTTCCGGGAGAACAAGGCTCGGGGATTAGCTTCAACGGGCTGACGTTCAACTACAACTTTATCGATTTTCAAGATGCGCTGGGTCCGGGTCGCGATATAGGGGTTCAGCTCGTCAATACGCTTCCAGGCATTTTGGCAGGAGACGTGCAAACGCCTTTGTTTGGCAAGCGGCAGGCGTTTGGTTATGCCCTGTATCAGCGCGGAATTGGACGGATCATCTACAGCGGATTGAGCAATACTATCCTCGATGACGGAGAGGGAGGCGAACTGATCGGTCGCTACAGTTTGTTGAGCGA